>ERZ651108.6-NODE-6-length-130771-cov-9.248592_pt1 | contig 130771 bp, 167 predicted proteins | sample MGYA00512173_ERZ651108 | MGnify/ENA metagenome assembly ERZ651108 | reverse complement strand
CCGCTATGCGGACCGCCATTCGAACGCCCAAATCCCGCCTATGGCGGGATTTGGGCCTATATGGATATTAGGGTAATTAGGATCATTAGGTATCATTGGGTATCATTAGGATATCAAGGACACCTATAGGACGATTAAGGACACTATAGTAACCCAAAGGACACCACAACCCCCGCCCATGGATGATCTAGTATTTTTTGGTATTCAACATTCCCTATAGATACCTTCATATACCATCACTTCATGAGGACTTTTCATCATGGCTTTTTATAACGATCCCGACTTCCTTAATGCCTTCGACAAACACTGGAAAAAATTCAACTTCCAAGAGAAGAGCAAGACCGTTCTTCAAATGATCGAGCAAGGCATCGAGAACCTCGAGCTTCCACCTAACACCCTGTCCATTAAGGACTTCAAGGTCGTGGATATCGTCAAGGTGTTTGATCGCATGGCTGCCAAGAAGGGAACCAAGGAGGGCGATTTTAGCCGTAGCACTCACAAGCACCTTTCCGAGATCGCACGCAAGCACGTTGCCCCCGATGCCGACAAGGAACGCTTCTATTTGAAATTCATCGACTGCTACTGGGATGAGGACTACCTGATGCCTGTTCCAAAATTCCTCAATGATATGACCGAGTAAATCTACAATGGAATTCCACCAAGGCCGTTATTCCCTTCGTAACCCCCAAAAGTACGAAGGGGACCCATCCAACGTCATCTTCCGCTCATCATGGGAAAAGAGGCTGATGGTATTCCTCGATAATCATCCTTCAGTGGCGTCATGGGGCTCTGAGGAACTCGTCGTCCCATATTACTGGGAGGTTGACGGAAAGCACCATCGTTATTTCCCTGACTTCATGGTGACCTTCATCACCAAGGACGGGAAGAAACAACGGGTCATGATTGAAGTCAAGCCCTACAGCCAGACACAGGAACCCAAGAAAACAAAAGGGAAACGGCAGAAGACCCTGCTTCATGAGGTAACCACCTATAGCAAGAACCTTGCAAAGTGGAAGGCTGCCCAAGAGTATTGCCTCGATAGAGGCTGGCATTTTAAAATCATCACGGAAAAAGACCTGTTCGCGGACAAGACGTGGTGAGTTGACAGACGGCATGAGTAGTGGTATCCTTGGGACTTCATTAATGAGAGGACTCCATGAAAACTGCCGTCTTTGCTTTTGCACGTATGAACCCGCCTACCAAAGGACATTCACGGGTTGTCAATACCATTCAGCAGATTGCCGAAGAGAACCACGGGGACAGCATGGTGTTCCTGTCACGGTCAGAAGGCGACAAGAAAAACCCGATTCCCTTCGATATCAAACGAGACGCATGTATTGAAGCATTCCGTGAAGAGGCACCTAACGTCACCTTCCCAGATATCGCCACCGTCAAGACACCACTGAACGTCTTCCGCTGGCTGGCTGAACAAGGCTATGAAAAGGTTATCATGGTTGCAGGCGGGGATCGCATCGGCAAATATTTTGATCTAGTGGAGCGCCAAAAGACCCGTTTCAAATATGCTGCACTGGTATCATCGGGAGACCGTGACGATGAGTTACTATCAGCTAGTGAAGTAAGGGCTCTTGCCGTTAAGGGTGAGTTCTGCGACTTCTGGTATGGCACAGCCAACCTTTCCTTACAGACGGCCTTATATCTCTATAAATTGATTGTAGAAGCGTCAAACCCCGACGCACTCAATTCGGAGGTATTCACTAATGCCCTTACCAGACATCACGAAAAACCCGCCAGCGTGGGAGCCGAACGCGATTCCAACTGATACAGGTTGGCGTCATCCCGAAACGAACGAGCTACTAGTTTCCCTGATCAAAGGTTGCCATCCTGACGCATACGTAACCGAAGACGAGGAAGAAATTCCAATCGAGGAAGAGCAGCAGGAAGAAGAGGCGGCGGAAGAAATTGAAGCCGCTGAAGAGCAACCACAGAAACCAAAGAAGGGTAAGAAGAAATGAACCTTCATGAGCTAGAGCAGTTCGCGGATGAGATGGATATCATCAACGATGAGCTGACCGAACTAACTAATGACCTGTATTCGGATGTTAAAGAAACCGTTGCACGGATTCGGGCGGCTGATGAAGTCCTGAAGCATCATGGTATGAACCTAGATGGTGCCGATCTAGAGCAGGTAGAGCTTGATCTAGAGATCCCTGAAGAGGGAGAGGCCGTGAATTTCAACATCCCCGTATATCGCGCCGAGGATCAAACGGAATATAATCTGATCGTCACCTATTTCATGGATGACGGCAGTTATGAGATTGATCTAGAGCTGCAGTATGAATGGGAGACCGAAGACGAAGACTTCTATCTCGACGACGAGGACGAAGAGTTCTGATATGAAAATCACGGCCGACAATTACAAACTAGTCGCCGCGAAACTCTACAAGAATCCTGTTTACAATGCACGCGAATTTCTACGCGAGGTAAACAGGATTAATAATATTGCTGGTCACTTCATCAAACATGCTGAAGGTAAAGAGTTTCGCAGTCGCCTAGTCCTTAATGAGTTCATTATTGCTTGTAATTGCTTTGGAACCGAGTTTGTAACCGACACCTTGTTTGTTTTGCTTCCGCCCGAACATCATGCTTTCATGATGACCTTCCTTGCTACCGTTCTTGGAAATCATCCGATGGCCAGATATGAACAAGGACTCTTCATCCATCAATTCGCGGAACGGCTACGGTCTGATCTAAAGGAGGCACTAGAATGAGTATTTCCAGACTGACAGACTTTGCATACGCGCTCCGTATTGTCACCCTGCTATGCACGCCATGGAAAGAGCAGGCCGCGTATAAACAAGGCATCATTGATGACGAAGGGAACCTGCTGAAGAAGTCCCGTGACCTGAAGACGAGTGAAGAGAAGGACAGCTACACCTACCTTCATCGAATGGTCTTCAACATGAAGCGGGCACTAGAGAAGGTTCCATTTGGCAAGACATGGACGGCTGCCGCTACGGCTTCCCTTGTTCTTTTGAAAGAAGGGTTAGAGCAAGAGGGCGTAGTTCTATCCGAGGCGCAAATGGAAACAATCAAGGAAGGTATGATGGTAATGAACGAAGACACCCCCGCGAACGTCACAGGACCAGCAGTGGCGACACAATTGGACGTGCCGTCTTTTAAAACGGTCGTCCGATGGGTGGAAGAGATTCCGCCGAAAATCAACGACGCTACCGTAGAGACAGGACAAATCGATCCAGTGACGCGGAAGAAAATCAAGGGATTTAAAGCATTCATCAATCAGCAAGAGAAGTAATAAAAGCCCCAGGCCTCATGGTTTGGGGCTTTTTTTGTTTGACATTCCATAAACACTATGGTAGTATCGGAGCTCCTACTAGGAGTCTATTTGCTATGGAACAATTATTCATCCAGCAGAAATACCTCTCGTTTGTATCAGGGCAGCTATCCATGTTCAAACAGAAGGGGGCTACTCTATGGAACTGCCGCTGCCCCTACTGTGGTGATAGTGATAAAAGCAAGACGAAGGCACGCGGTTACGTCTATAGGAACAAGGACGGCCTACTGTCCTATCAATGTCATAACTGCGGCGAAGCGCACAAATTCAAGACGTTCCTTCGGTTCATGAATAAACGGCTCTATGATGAGTATACGCTAGAGACCCTGAAGGGTGATGACTCGAAAGAGCTTGCCGATATCATGAAGCTCCCCGAACCCGTAGAAGGTGGGATTGCAAAGAAAGCATGGCAGACAAAACTAACCCCTGTAGAGGAGCTATCTCGGATTCACCCCGTGCGCGAATACCTGAAGTCGCGGAAGATCCCGAAAAGCAAGCTTTCAAAATTCTGGTATGCGGCAAACTTCCGCGAGTTTGTCCAATCGCTGGGGCTCGATCAGGTTGTGCCTGCCGATCCGCGTCTCATCCTTGTAGAGACAAACAAGGACGGGGAACTGGTCCTCATGATCGCTCGTGCCATCCAAGCAAGTGAGCTACGCTACGTCACGATCAAAGTAGACGAGACTGCTCCGAAGCTATTCGGACTGCATGACCTAGACCTATCAAAGCCAGTCTGTGTCGTTGAAGGCGCGATTGATAGCCTGTTCATCCCTAATGCCATTGCCACGCTGGATGCCAACCTACTAGCTTACAAGCAGTGGGATTTGGGTATCAAGAACGCTATTCATATCTGGGATAATGAAGCAAGGTCGGTTAATACCTGCCGTAGGATCGAGCAGGCCATCAATGCTGGCGAGCGCGTGGTAATCTTCCCCAGCGATATCGAGGAAAAGGACATCAACGCGATGGTGTTAGCGGGTATCAATGTCCTGAAGGTCATCGGCTCCCGCGTCTTCAAGGGCGTACAGGCCATGCTTGAATTTTCAAAATGGAAACGGGTTGCCAGCCAGCCGAAAGTGTGGAAAGGGAAGAGAACAGCCACCACGAAAGCCGTGCGAGGTCCGTGGATTCGTTAACAGATAAATGAGGGTATACCCTAAACGGATACCCTCAAAAATGAATATCATCGGCATTGACTATAGTTACACCTCGCCAGCCGTTTGCATCCTAGGCGACTCATTTGTTAATTCTAAATTTTACTTTTGTAATGCAAAGAAAAAGCACGCGGTGGAGGCCAGGAATTATAATGGCACGCTGATCGAAAAGGGATGGCGCAACGACGCCGAGCGATATGAGTTCCTTGCACGGACTATATGCCAGAACATCCAGCCGCACGTAAACGCCGAGACAAAGATCATCATGGAAGGGTATGCCTTCGGTGCATCAGCTGGTCTATCATTCAACATCGCCGAGAATGGAATGATGTTGAAATACCACCTATGGAAGTGTTTTGGCGTCTACCCCGAAGTTGTGCCGCCGACTATGGTTAAGAAATTCTGGACGGGTAAAGGTAATGCCAAGAAGGAAGCCATGGTGGAAACCCTAAAGGAAAAAGAGGGGGTTGATATCCTCGAATGGCTTTATATGGATAAGCTAGATTCCCCCGCCCATGATATCGTAGACTCCTATGCGATTGCGCTTGCAGGTGCCGCTGGGATTCATAAGGATGCTAATAGAAAGCTAATTAAATAATCCTAGTGATATCAATAAGGGTTCTCTATGGATGCTAAAGCACTACTGGCAAGAGCTATTACCATCCTAGACGGCGGTGCCAAATGGGTGAAATACAGGAACGCGGTTGATGTAAAGGGCAATCCCGTTCCTATCATGTCACCAAGGGCCGTCGCATGGGATATTTTCGGGGCATTGAAGAAAGCCCATTATGAAAGCGGTAACGAATCATGGGAAGAGTATCATATTGCCTATAACTCCGCTAAAAACAATATTCCCGAGGACTTCCGTAACAGGGATATTGAAGACTGGAACGACTACGGTGATTTTGCCTCCGCCATTTCAATCTATAGCGGGAAGGGTATTCTTCCGAAACCACCTAAACCGAATCCGAAGCCCAATCATCCCTCTACTGCTGAAGAGGTGTTGGGTAGTAAATCGGATACCGCCATTAAATTCCATGGTGATATCCTGATTAAAATTACAAAGACGAATCCGAAGACTCCTAAGCGGGTTCTCTCAGGCGCTAACGACGCGGCACTGCTGACAACTGAAAATAATCTGATCGAGGTTGAATAATGGCTGATCCAAAAATTGTTACTATTGATGAGCTACAGGCGGCTACAACCCTGACGGGCAACGAACTTGTCCCAGTGTCAGACGGTGCCACTACGAAGAAGGCGACGGTGAATGCAATCGTTGCCAAGGCCGCTGGTCTAACCCAGCAGCAATCCCAGAAGCTGAACGACGCCGCTACCACCGCTGAAGTCACGACGGCCATCACTAATGCCACGAAAGACCTAGCGTCGAAGCAGTTCGTCCAAGACGAGATCAAGAAGATTCCACAGGGCGGCGGTTCACCAGCTCCAGCAGCAGAGACGTTCCCGAAATTCATTTGTGCGCTTGAATATACAAACGGTCAAGCAGGCGCGAAACCCGCTGCAGGTGCCGCACTAGTCCCAGTTGCCACACTGACGACCTCCGATCTAGGTTCTGTTGACCTAACACATCCCGCTGTTAAAGCACAAGACAACTGGGTGATGACGCTAGAGCAAGCGGGCATGTATATGTGTCAACTAATCCCGTCCGAGCCGTCAGAGACTAAAATCTACCTGCATGACTTTCAGGGCACCATGGACGGCTACAAGGGTCCACGCGAAGCATCAAAAGCAGTTCCTGTTGGCACTGGCTTTAGCTTCATCTTTGGTACGAACATCCCGAATCGGCTCGTTCGCCTACCCATCGCAACTGTGGGTGAGACCCGCCAACCACTACCAGATATGACGGTGGTGATTACCCAACTGAGCAAAAAATAATCAATCATGAGAGCTACTGATCTAGGTGTGACGCTAGACGGTAGTGACCAAACTGAAAACCTTCGACGCGCCTTCACTAATCTTCCAGCGGGCGAACTGCTGGAATTTGGTGAGGGCTCAATTACAATCAAGGGTGAGGTTACTATTCCAGCGCACGCACGCGGGATTTACTCGCGTGGTACTAATTTTAAAATCGACGCAAACGAGACACGGAGCGGCTTTCTCTGGCGCAACGCGCACGGCATGATTCGAGGTGGGCGCTTCATCGCAGAAGGAGAATTCCAGCATCATGAAGCAGTCATCCATTGCCTTGACCCCAACCAGGTCGATATTCATGGTATTCGTTTTGTGGGTTCGGGTAAAGATTCTCGAATCCAGAAGGGCGCGGCTATTCTCGTCCGAGGCAGGGAAAGAGCAGCTTCTGAGGTGAACATCACCGACATTTCTGTAATGTCAAAAATCGGGACCGATAAGGACACCCCCGTTCCTATCCGCATTGACGGGTTGCTTAATGGCAATGCACGTAGCACGTGGCGTTCCGCACACAGTGCACTGGCGAGTGATATCCCAGCATCAAAGATTCGGGTAAGCCATACGACGGTAGACGGCGGTTACTACGGTATCATGTTCTCAAGTGTTGTTGATTCAAAAATCAACCACTGCACACTCAAGAACAATACTCGCGGGATCAGCATGCAGGACGGCTCATGCCGCAACGCCGTCCACTTCAATCGGATCATTGATAACGTCTCCGCTGGTATCCACCTCGCCTACGGTTCCTGCTATAACGAAGTCGGTTGTAATGTGATTGAAAGCGCGGTTGCACACGGTGAAGGTCTCCTACAAGCGTATGTCGGAAGCTCTCATAACCGATTCTTCCTGAACCACACGAAGATGACGGGTACAGGTCCAAAATATCACGCATATATTGGCGTAGAGTCATCCTTCAACTGGATCGCGGATAACAAATTTGAAGGGCCGTGGCTTCGGGCGTGTATCGGCGTTGAAAGCGACTGGGATAGTAAGCTCCCATATCCGTATCATCGGGCATTCGATGCACCAAATGATGACGGCTATGCTTCCCGTGGTATGCGGGATAACATGCTGTTCAATAACCTCATTACCGAAGACCAAGAGCATAAACTACTGTTCTCGGAAGTTAACGGACACGGGAATAGTGTGATTCACGGTGGGGCGTATCCTGTTACCACCATCGGAAATCCGAATATCCAGCTCTATAGTGAATATAAACATAATGTGTTGGGGATCGGTCGGGAAGAGCTGCTAGGCTTCTACCGTTATTCGTTAATCAGACTTTGAGGCAGAAATGGCGGATATTTTTTCGACGGTGAAAATCGGGGAGTTACCGAAAGACGAGCAGTTGGACGGTAGCGAGATCGTTCCATTAGTGGACGGTGCGCAGACCAAGAAAGCAACGATTGCACAAATCATTGACAAGGTGGGCTTCACCCCCGATCTAAAGAACAAGATCAATCAGGCAGCAACCCTTGACGCAGCTACAGGGGTTGCTACTGGTCTCACTAATCAGCTACGCGATGAGTTAAGTCGCCTGATCAATCGGAAGGCGGATACTTCGGCTCTAAGCGACCTTGCAACCAAGGTTGAGCTTAACGCCACGAATATTGTTGTAAATGGGAAAGCCGACGCGGCGGCAGTTGCGAAGCTTGAGAAAGCAATCGAAGCGGTGAAGACCACCGCTGACGGCAACACCGAAGCACTGAAGACGAAAGCTTCAACGACTGAGCTGGCGACTCTTTCCACGACGGTTCAGACGAAGGCTTCTTCCGCTGATCTAGCCGCACTAGCAACCCGCGTAGGTGCCAATGAAACGGAACTCGGCAAGAAAGCTACTGCTGAAGACCTGACGGCTCTTGATCAGAAAGTCACCGCGCTAACGACTACAGTAGACGGGAAGGCCACTACCGCGAGTGTTACTACTCTGAGCGATCAGCTAACCACGCTTTCAAAACGGGTAGATGGTAAAGCCGATAAGGGTGCACCACAAGGTCAAGGACCAACGCTGGATAGCGAGACTCTAGCCAAGATCAATAGCATCGACTCGAAGGCTTCCAAGCAGGAACTACAGGAGCTTTCAAACACGGTTGATACGAAGGCTACTAATGAAGCTCTAGGTGAGCTGAAGAAGGTAGTAGACGGCCACACCGAAACGTTCAAAACGAACAATGCGCGCATTGAAAGTAAGGCCGAAGCCAGCGCCCTAACAACGGTCCAGAACAATGTAAGCACTCTGGAAACCAAGGTTGCTGGTAAAGCCGACAAGGAAGAGGTGACGGCTCTACAGATATCGATTCTTTCTAAAGTTGATAGTTCCGAGATCGAACGGCTAGAGACCGATATTCAGAAGAAAGCCTCTGCAGAAAACCTAGCGGTTACTGACGCCAAGGTAGCTGGCCATGAAACGGAAATCCAGAAGATCAAGACCGCTGCTGAAGGTTATGCTACTAAGGAATCGGTCGAGACCCTGAAGACCTCACTAGGTGATAAGGCATCCAATTCTTCGGTATCCGAGCTGGGAACCAAAGTAGATGGTCTAGAAGAACGAGTCCAGCGTCTCGGGCAACAAAGCGGTGACGCTACTGAGATCGCAAAGAGCATCCAGCGGCTGGAGGCTTCCGATCTAGCACTCGGGAACAAGATCGACAATAACATTGCCGAGATCAATAAGAGGGCTACTAAGGACGAGCTAGGCGAACTGGCCAAGAAAGTAACCGCAAATGAGACGGCTCTCACTGGTAAAGCTAGTAAGGAAACAACCGATGATCTAACTGGTAAAGTCCAGACGCTACAGACAACAGTGGCGGGTAAGGCCGAAGCATTAGCTCTACAGACTGTTAGCGGGAAGGTAACGACGTTAGAGGAAGAGCTGCCGAAAAAGGCCGCCGCTAGTGAAGTATCAGGACTGAAAACGAAAGTAGAAGGGCTAGAGCAGTCAATCGGCTCCAAAGCAGACGCCAGCACGGTCACCCCGCTGGTTAAGAAGGTTTCCGACCTAGAGACTTCAATCGGTTCCAAAGCAGCGGCTAGTGACCTGACGGACCTGAATTCAAAAGTTGGTCGGATCGAATCGGCTCTACCAAATAAGGTAGACGCAGTTACAGGCAAGGGGCTTTCTGCGAATGACCTAACCGACGAGCTACTAGGAAAGATCAACGCTGCGGCTTCAACCACCTATGTTGACGGTAAGCTGGGTGGTGTCCTGAAAGCAGACGGTACCGTTTCAATGACGGGGGCGTTTAATGCTGGTGGACAGAAAATCACCAACGTGGCAGACAGCTATGAGATGGGTCATGCGGTGAATAACAAGGTGGTAAAGGAATACCTTGATTCATATCTGTCATATGCTGATGAGGCCAAGACGAAGTGGGATGCCGAATCAAAGATCATCGAAGGGGTTGCTAACCCTACAGCAGATGACCATGCCGCTAACCGCGCTTATGTGAAAGAGTTTGTTGAAAACATCGTTCGATATAGCCCTAACGGATATATGTTCGGCGGGCTACCCGCGTCGCCACAGAAGCTATACAATCTAGCAAACCCAGAACGCGACGACGGCGCGGCTACTAAAGGTTATGTTGATACGGTCATCCGCAACCTCAATCTCACCTTTGATGGTGACATGAAGCATAACCGTATCCGTCACGTATCAGCACCGACGGACGCATATGATGCAGCTAACCGCGATTACGTAGATACGAAAGTAAGGGAAGCTTCGGTTACCAACCCAGTTACGTATTCAACGACTACAGGCGCGGCAGCAGAGGATAAGCTATACTATAACACCACGTCGGCGCTGACCTTGAACCGCATCACGCTCAACACGGACTTCCATGGTGGTATTACGGCGAACTATAACAATAATACACCGTACCTGTCGCGTAACGCTAAACTGGTCCTGACCCGTGGCCTAATGGATCGCGTGTTCAAGGTCAATAACGTGGACGCATATACGTCTACGCCACAGGGCTATGACAACGTTCAGTGTATCATTCCCCAAGCACCGATCCGATCAGCCCATACCATCACGGCAGGGCGTATGCAGCACACCGCCCGCTATGCTACTGACGGGGACGTGCCGAACTTCGGATATATTCACTCTGCAATCTATCCGACGGCGGGAGCCACCGACCTGAATTCATATACGAATACGGGGAACAAAATCCTCAACTGGACGGGTAAGGGTTCATGGACGTTCGAGACGGCGGCTTCCGTAACAGGCGATTCCCATAGGAATAACACGCTGTCCCAGTTCATTAGTACGGTGGAGAACCCCGCATTCCCAGGGTCTAATGACCTGTTCGTAACGCGGAAGGTCTTCCAGAAGCTAGTGGAGTGGGCGTTTAAAGCATTCGGCGGCGAGTATCGGGAAGGTTCCTTGCAGCGCGGTCCAGAGGCTGCAGGTGCAGCATTCGGTGCAGCGGGGAATCAGACCCCTTCGGGTACTTTCAGGTGTGTGAAATTCCCCGCATGGCTTGGCGGATTCTGCGTCTATGCGGTCTACGTAGGAAACGCACGGATTAACGGTGGTCTGATGGACTTCTCCATTAGAAACATCCTAAACAAACAGTCAAAATGGAACGCGGCGGTCGGCAGCGTGTTTGCTGGCGAGAGTATGACGGTACTGACAGTCCATCCGACAAACGATATCGTTCGTTTCAAAATTGAGCAGGCTAATCAGACACCGAAAGTCACCTCCGTGTGGTTCATCGGTGCTGGCCAGTGTTGATTACATAAAGTAGTAACCTATAGGGGTTGTCCTCACCATGGGCAGCCCCTTTTCTTTTATGGAGTTTTGAATATGGAACCATTGAAAGCGGGGGATTTGGCCATCGTTATCCAAGGTGCGAAGGGAGAAGAATCCAAGAACGTCGGGAAGATTGTAACGGTGGGTAAGACCTATGGCGAATGGCCGCTATTCGGCCGTATCGTCTACATCATCGGATACCAGCTAGTCCAACTTGACGGGAAGGTGGTGTCTGAGTGTATAATTCCAGTCAAGTGGCTGAAGAAGATCGAGCCGCCTACTGTCAAGACCGAGAAGGTAAGAGAACGTGAAGCAGAAGTTCATTGACCTGTATATGAGCATCGCCGAGACGGTTGCCCAGACATCAAGTGCCCGCAAGCTCAAGGTTGGCGCGGTGTGCGTCAAGGACCACCGTATCCTGTCCATTGGTTACAACGGGACACCACCAGACTATGATAACAACTGTGAGCATGAGACCGACGACGGTCTGACGACTCGTGCCGAAGTCATCCATGCTGAGCAGAACGCCATTTTCAAAATGGCCCGCGATGGCCAGCCAGCCCTAGGCTCCGTGATGTTTGTCACACACGCCCCGTGTATGGAATGCGCTAAAGCTATCAAGACCTGCGGTATCGATACCGTCTATTATCGCAACGCATACCGTTCGTCGGAGGGCATCGAGTTCCTACAGAAGCTGGGGGTTGACGTTCAGAAGGTATGAGCGTATAGTTAGCTCCATCGACTCATAGGAGTTAAGGACAAATGGACAAAGTTACAGCGATCTATGCAGTTAACCGCGACCGTGTGAAACGCCACAAGGCTGGCTACATTGTCGGCTACGCCATCAACGGTATCATTCGATTTGCAGAGGAACCTATTCTGCACAAGACGAAATCAGCCGCCGAGGCCATGGCCCGCAACATGCTGAAACAGTTCCCCGATCAGACTTTCATCGTAGTTAAGATGGAAGGGTATATGTCACACAAAAAGGTGCAGAAATGAGGGATATCGTTCAAATCTCCGATGTAGAAGGATATGAATGGGTTACCGACGACCTGTTCTATTCGGTCAAGGAACAGAAGGTCTTTGAAAGTGGGGTAGACGGGGAACGGCTGTATATCCCCATTGAACGGGACGGTAAGATTCGTCTGAAAAATAAGGACGAGATCGGATACCCCTTTACATTGATGTCGAATCTTGTCTCCGCGTGTGTGGACTATGCTCTAGAAGAGGAGAAAGCCGAACGCGAGAAGGCCAATGTCAAGATCAACACCCTCGGCGGCTTCCACTGGGTGGCCGACAACTATTACTTCTCATTGACCGAAGAGAAGCTCTACTACATCATCGAGAATGGCGAGCGGGTCTATCCCGTAGTCCTGTCTCATGGTATGGTCAATGTCGTATCGGGTAACAACGGGCGGCTGTATCCTATATCTGTGGGGGTCATCATGAAGACCCTAGGGATGGTCCCGAAACCCTTAGAAGAAAGTGATGAAATTCCTTCCAATCGCGGCTTCATCATCGGAAAATTGGTCAATGGGGTGATTCGGATTGCTCGCAACCCGAAGACGCACCATGAAGAAGAGTCATGCGATAAGGAGCTAGACCGACTGGCCTCAACCTATCCTGACGTATTCTTCGTCAAGCTGGCGATTCGTGATGTTGTAGTAGGCAAGATGGAAACCAAAGTCACGGTTAGTCGGCTGTAAACACACGATAGATGGGGTTGACAAACGAAATCAACCTCGCCATAATGGCAACACTTCCACATCATTGAGGTAACACATCATGGCACTAGTAACCCGCATTCAAATCAACCGCCTGAAAGGCTTCGAGCATATCACCTCCGAATACTATGTCGATTCGACTGGCCGCATCCTTTCCGACCGCGACGGGTTCCTGAAAGTTCTGAAAGGCGACATCGAAGACGGCGGCACATGTCGCTACAAGACGAAGACTGGTGACAATAAGGTCAAGCGCGTGCGCTATAGCGCGATCATGAAGGCCATGATGGAGAACGTCAAATGAAATTCATTTACAAAGCCCGAGGTAACTGGTATGGGCCGTATAGCCTGGCCCGCACGCTGAACCCATGGAGAGACCCCGAAGCCGCCGAGGCTTTTATCGAGAAATGGGGTAATCGATTCTCGCGGATCAGGCCGCTTGAAAACCTCTTCGAATGGATCGAATCGAAGCGGAAAGACACGGTGAAGGTGAAGCTCGACCACTGGGACCACTTCGACGCTTACACTGTCATCTCCGCAGCGGCTCTCCCGCTACTGAAGGCCATGCGCGAAGATATGCGCGGCTCCGCTATCGTGGATGAAGAGGACGTACCCGAGGCTGTCACTGATGGCGTAGCGGAAGATGAAAAGATCCATGTTCGCTGGGAGTGGGTTGTAGACGAGATCATTTGGTCAATCGAGCAGGTCCAGCCCAACTATGACTGGGAAGAGCAATACTACGATATTGACGATTCCTATGAGTTGCGGGAAGCCCACCAGAAGCGCATGGCCAACGGGTTCCACCTCTTCGGGAAATATTTCACGAATCTTTGGGTTTGAGTATTGACGGGCTGGGAGGGTTCATATAGAATCCTTCCCATAGTCAACCATCAATCGGAGTTCATACCATGGATTACCAAATCGTCGGCTTCAAACTGCGGGTCAACGGTCAAGTGGCGTATGATATTGACGCGCTGGACCTGAAAATGGCATATCGCAAGACGGAGGAATTCTTCGGCAACCGAGGTATCGCCCTCCAATACTGTGAAGAGACACGCTTCAATGCTGGAATGGTCTACCTCGAAGAGGGCTTCGGAACGTGGCGGCAGAAGGACAAGATGGTCCTGAAGCTGGCCCGCTACGGCATCCGTTCGGTTCATATCGTCCCCGACGGTGAGAATGGTCTGCTTTTCAAATTCAAGGTATGCGGTGTAACCATTGACACCTTGGTAGTGAGGATGTATCACTAATGGGGCGTATGACCTGGGGCTGGGATGAAGACCCCGACGACTACTATGACCCCGATGAGGACGATTGTGGACCCATCACCCTGACGTGGGATGAATTCGAGGAAGACGAAGGTGGGGTTAAGACGGTCTACGAATACTATGAGGGCGAGAACTCATATCTCTACGAGTCCTTGCGTCATGGAACCATAGACGACCTAGACGACCTATCCAAGATGTATACGGGGGCCTGGGTTCAATCTGGCGGGCTTGCTAACCTGATCATGGATCATGCCGCCGAACAGGGATGGCTTGACTGGACACTGAAGGATTGACAACGGGACCGCTGGTAGCGTATACTGGCGGTCCTTTTACTATAGAGGAATTTGACATATGGAAATTAAAGCCCGCGTCGTTGCCGATAGCCTAGCGCCGAACGGTAGTCGTATCACTACATTCGAGCTGGAATATCCGCGATTGATCTTGTCGGAAATGAATACTCATCGTCAGTTGAGCCGCAACACCGCGTCCTCCCGTGCTATCCCCGTTGCAAAGATGATTGAGCTTATCCGCAATGACAAGGAAGGTGTCATTGTCCACTGGGGGAGGAACCAGTCGGGTATGCAGGCTAACGGGGAGCTGGAAGGAGAGCAACGCCAGAACGTACAGGACGCATGGAACGTTGCAAAGGACATCGCTTGCGACCTGGCTGAGTATATGGCTTCACAAGGCGCGCACAAGCAAATCGTGAACCGTATCCTAGAGCCGTTCCAGACCGTGAAGACAATCGCCACCGCTACGGAGTGGGGTAATTTCTTCTGGCTTCGCTGTGAATCGTCCGCCCAGCCTGAGATTCAGGAACTGGCCCGCAAGATGTATGCCGCCCGTGCCGCTTCCACGCCGATCAATCTAGAGGTTGGCCATTGGCACACGCCATACTTTGAGCAAGGCTACTGGACCCCTGACAGCAAGTATGACCGCGAGACGGCTCTCAAGGTCTCCTCATCATGCTGCGCACAGGTCTCCTATCGGAAACGGGACGACTCGATTGAAAAAGCCCAGCAGCTCTATGATCGCCTAGTGGGTGCCTCCCGCAAACACTCGTCGGCTTTCGAGCATTGCGCCTCGCCGATGAATGGCCAGATTGGCCAGCTAGGCGTCACTCATAAGGACATCAACGGCAACCTATGGTCTGGTAATTTCAAAGGATGGATTCAATATCGGCAGCTAATCTGGGGTCACACCTTGAACGGTGAGTGGACTCCAGATATGGAAAGCATGTAATAGTTCACACACAGCCCCTAGAGCTATTGACGGCCTAGGGGCTTTTTGCTATCATGTTTTCATTCCTTCAACGGAGAACCTCCAAATGAAAAAGATCGGTTTCAGCGGCGCGCATCGGACAGGTAAGACGACTCTGGCACGGGCTTTCGCAGCACGGAACGGTCTCCCCTTCCACGAGACCAAGGTGACGTCCACCTTTGCCCAGCAATCGGCCCGTGCCATGGAATCCATGACTGGACCTGAAGGCTTTAAGGCCCGTCTCGCCCAGCAGGAAATGATTACGCATCATATTGCGAAAATCCTGATCTATAGCGAGCCGACCGCAGTCTTTGATAGGACAATGCTCGACGTATATGCGTACAGTACGTACTATCTCCGCCAGCAAATGAACACCTTCAACCATGACGGCAGCCATATTGAAGCACTGTACAGGCTGCTGGGCGAGGTGGTCCGACGGATGGTCCTGCAGGACTTCACCTTCGTTATCCAGACTGGCATCCCCTACCACGAGGACGCTACGAAGGCAAGCCAAGAATCCCAGCAAATCATCAACGACCTGATTGTCAAGGCAGCCGAGGCATACCTCCCCGCAAACCGCTACTTTGTTATGCCTCAGGACATCGTTTCATTTGACGAGCGCATGGAAGTGGTGTATGATGTCTGCAAGACATTGAAGCTCATCAAGGAGTAAGCAGAATGATTATTGTACGACGCAGCGCGGCCGTAGTGAACGGCCATGAGTATCACACCGAAGAGGAAGCACGGGACATCTTCGGACGGCTTCATGCGGGGATGATCGGCAAAGCGGTTCCTGTCCTACAGACCCTTTCAAAATCATCACGGGCCGTCATCAATCTGTATCACAACGATGGTCAATACTACATCAGCCGCCGATCCTCTACGGATGATTACGAAGTCCTGCATTCCATCAATAGTCGCCTGGCTGCAATCGAACAATACTGCCTGCTGGTAGCAGGTGAGGTCTGAAATCATGTTCATCAAGCTCCGCGACCATTCGCATAACTTCGACGGTGTGACCTTCTTCAGTAATGAACAGTACGAGAAGTTCTGGTTCCTGATGAAGAAGATCTATAACGAAGGTCGCACCAATGATGTTCACCTGATGGGTTGTATTACCTACAGTCGGTCTCTGGAAGAAAACGCAAGCCTCTATGACGACGTTGCCACCACGCTGAATCATGCGGTTTACGAAAGCATGAAGGATGACGGCCCGCAGAACACCCTCTTCCGCGTGACTTTTCAGAACGACGAGCCGCTGATGGAACATCGCAAGGGATATAACCTTCAGAAGATGAAGGCCATTGCACCCATGGTTATTTCTCATGTGGAAGACGGGGCTCTAGCCGAGCTGGTTCGAGACGAAAGCGGTAACGCGCTGTACCTGCACTCGAACAACTTCGACGGTCATCACTATGAAAAGGCGGTCCGTAAAGCCCTTGAGCTTTTCTATGACCGCTACGGGACTAGTGTTTCTGCAATCCCATTCAGCGAGAACATGTCGCGCCTGATCGACGCCATGGATAAGGATTGCCCAGAGAAATATCTGGTCAACCACGTGAAGTATATGGTCCGCGACGATCATATTGCTCTCGCGGTTCCGTACAGTGAGACCATGACGGCGGTGGCTGAACTGGCGAACTGCACACCCTTCCGATTCGACGATGAGCTGCTGATCGTGAACATCTTCAACCCATCACAAGCAGAGGCTAAATGCTTGTATGACAATCTGCGGGCCTTCCGCCGATTCAAAGAGGAGATGAAGAAATGGCAATGAGGAAATGGTATTGGTCCCCAGACCAAAAAGAATGGGTTGAAGTCCCGACGCTAGAATGGCTGGACTTCCTTGAGTATACTGAGGCCGAGGAGAAGCCAACCGCCCCTCCTCCAAAGCGGGCAACTGTGAACGGCATCACTTTCGAGGTACCTGATCCGAAAGCGGTTAACGACGGTGAGCTTTACTATATCCCGAATCTGCGCTATCCTCTAAACCCGTACACTGGTATCTGGCCAGCTACGATCCATGAAGAGACTGCAGGTCTGATCCATAAGAACAGGCAGGCGGCGGTGAAGCATGCACTAGCCCTTCTGGCTTTCAATAAAGCAACTCTTGACGCATTGAAGGATTGAAACTATAATTCAAACCGTATCACCATTGAAGGAAAAAAACGATGATTATTCTGGAACGCAAGGACACAGTCGTGAATGGCTTTGGATATCCCAGCGAACGCGCCGCAAGAAATGTTTTTAAGGTGACTCATAATGAGATGATCGGGGTTGATGCTTATACCATCTTTAATACAGAATCCAACCAAGGCATCTACTACACGCTGTATTGTAATGACACGGGTAACGAGGTTTCGTATTTTGTCAGCGTAACCTCAGATAACCCGAAGTGCATACTAGAGCGGCTGTACTCTTTCGGGGGTAATAAGGCGGGGGCCAAAGAAACGTATTGCGACCTTCTCAAGGACTGGTGAGACCATGAGTTTTCAAAACCTAAGCGGGATGATGTTTGATGTGGAGACGCTGGGGCGTCGTGCAGGTTGCGTCATCCTGTCAATTGGTGCGGTTCGATTTGATATTGATTCAAAAACGATTAGTGATGAATTCTACGTCACCATCGACGCCGCCGATTCCAAAGCCCACGGGCTACATACGGACCCCGAAACTCTGGAATGGTGGAAGGGACAACGTCCCGAGGCTTTGAAGAGGCTATCAGGAACGCGCTACCCGCCAAGGAAGCCTATAACAAGTTCTATGAATATGCCCAGCGGTTCAAGGGGCAGAAGGTATGGGCATGGGGTCCACAATTCGATGTTGTGAACGTAGAAGCCGCGATGCTGCAGGTCATCGGCCAATCCGCCCCATGGAAATACTGGGATGTAATGGACGGTCGAACCCTACAGCACCTCCTTAACATCCAAATCAAGCGGGACGAGAACAAGCATCACAATGCTCTAGAGGACGCCCGCGAACAGGCCCAATATGTCATTGAATGCCTCACCCCGTGAAGAAGTTCACTTGATTATTGATCTTGAGGAAGGTACTATAACGGCACCTTCACAAGAGGACACCGACATGCAATGGATTACTGATGTGAACCCTGAGCAGCCCATCGTAGACGACGAGAACTACGTGGAGCGCCCCGCCGACGAGTTCGATAACGAGATTCTTCTCTGGAAGTTTGAAAAACTTCAAGAGCTGATGAAAGAGCTCCCCATGGATGAGGTCGTAGACGGTGACTTTACGATCCGCCAATGGCACGGCTGGGAGCTGATCGAATCCGAGGGATATGCCAGTATCCACCGCGTCGAATCCGAGTCGTTGCACGATATCAGGTGGTCGGCTACGTTCATGGGTGACAAGGTCTACCTGAACGGCATCTATGAAAACGAATTCTTCCACCTCAACCCTAATATCATTTTGTGAGTTAGACCATGGCAAAATCAGTTGTTATCCCCAGCTCCCCCGAAGATCAGAAACGCATTAAAAACTGCCTGCAAACGATCAGCGACAGCTATACGCGAATCGAAGCGGAGAAAGACCTGATCAAGGACGAGATCGCCGCGCTGGCCGAGGAATTTGAGATTCCTAAAAAGTTCCTAGCCAAGATGGCGCGCACCTTCCACAAGCAGAACTATCAAGACAACGTAGACGAGCAAGATGATTTTGAGCAGCTCTATGAGGCGGTTGTCAAACCCGAGGTGCAGTGATATAATGAGGGGCAGATTCCGATAAGGGGTCTGCCCCTTGTCGTTTGTAAATACGATTAAACCACAACGGAGAACAGACGATGCCTGTATCCAGCAAAGCGAAGGCGTTTTACGAACGCTTTCAAAAGGAACATATCTACATGACGTGCAGTCGGGTCACGCCATGGGCAGAAGGCGAGGAACGGTCACTGAAAGACAGCGATGACGTGTTTGCGAAGAGAGTTCTGCCGCAGGACGTGAGCTACGTAGTCGGCCCATATAAGGTCTGGTCTGAAAACGGGGTGTATGAAGAGGGCGACCTAGTCTTCGGCGCATCGCAGGAAGTAATCTGGCGGCTGAAGTCCAAAGGATTTGGTGCTGGCGGTGTAGAGCCGCGCTATACGATTATGGAAGAGGTGACGACTTCGGACGGTTGCGTCTGGGAGTTCATCCAGAAGGTCGATCTAGATGCTCTAGGAACCTTCTATGATTCAAACTGGCTGCCCGTCACCCCTGAGACTGCCGACAAGATGAACGCCACTCATGTTGCCGTCTCCGTAGAGTTCAACCCTAGCGACGTAGACTATGCGGTGCGCTACTATGGCGTGCGTCTCGTATCGATGAATACGGACGGTGAACGGTTCCTGCCACGCATGAACGATTGTTATACTGGCGTAGACCCCGAGTTTCGTTCTGGTGAACGGCTAACATGGAACGGCGGTAGCGGTACATTCGTGCGCTGGTCTGAAAAGGATCAGATGGGTCTTATCAACATCGAAGGTAACCTCCCCAGCGATCAGCTAGTAACGTCGGAAAGCGGGAAGACCGTCCATGTCATGATGCCGTCTTCACCGAAGCAATACACCATTGAAGTTCTGGCTTCTTATCCCATGGTGCACGGGGATGTGGTCGGGTTGGAGACTAACTGGCACTTCCCGATTTTCAATCTTAAAGACTAGCCGTAAATACGCTAGTCTATTACTAACCCTTAAGAGTCCAATATGGCCGAGAATTTCAATACAAAGCCGTACTATGACGACTATGACGAGAAGAAGGGGTTCCATAAAATCCTCTTCAAGCCGTCTTATGCCGTACAAGCGCGGGAATTGAATCAGCTACAGGAAATCCTACAGCAGCAAATCAGCCGCGTCGGAACCCATCTTTTCAAACAGGGCTCCCTCGTGCTGGGACAAAGCAAGCTGAACACCGACGCACAATATGTCCTGCTGAAGAACGTTGACGGCGACCCAGAGCTGATTAAGAAACTGGATGGCGTGAAGCTCACCCAAGACGTAGACGGTAATGCTCTTACCGCTACCGTTCTGATGGCGAAGGCCGAAGGCGATCTGGTCCTAGCGGTTGTTCGTTATCAGAACAGCGCGACGAAGACTGTAGCAGGTGAGGTCCAGAACATTACCGCGTTTTCAAAAGACCTAGCTCTAGAGGTCGTCGATCAGCCAACGATTAAAGTAGCGGTTGCCGAGAAGGGTCAGAACAATGAACCAGCCACTGGTCCTGCTATTTTTCTCGTCGTTGAAAAGGGTGTCTTCTACATCGACGGCTACTTTGTCTACACCCCACGTCAGCAAACCCTGATCGGCTGGAATAAGGTCAAGACCCTATCAGCCAAGGCTGGTTTCAGCGTAGAGAAAGGTATTAAAACCGCCTACGATGATAAGTCCCTATTCGACAATGCGGCTGGTTCACCCAATGAAGCGGCGGTGGGCGCGGACCGTTTCTATATCGGCCTAAACCTAGTGACGACTGGTCTGGATGAAGAGGCTGCAGACTTCATCGAACTGGTGCGCTATGAAGACGGCTCCCTGCGGGTTGCAAAGCTGAACACCCAATACAATACGCTGGAAGACACCCTAGCACGTCGGACCTATGACGAAAGCGGGGACTATGCTGTGCATGGTCTGGACATCCGCGTAGTGGACCACCTGAAAGACGACGCTCACCCAACTGGTTTCAAAACCAAAGAGGAAGGCGGAGACGATAACAAGTTGGCCATTGAAATCACGGCTGGTAAAGCTTATGTCAAGGGATATGAGGTTGAGAACCTCGCTTCCCTATATCTGACTGCTGACAAGGCCCGCACGACTGATAGCGTCAAGGTCGCCACTAACGTCATCCAGTCAAATGAGAACGGGGAATATGTTTACCTCGCCCCAGGCAACCAGTTCATCGACATTTCAAAACACCCGATTCTTTGGCTTACCACGGGTCAGGAAAATACGTCGGATGTCATGGGCTACGTAATCCCCAAATACGTAGAAGCCATTAGTATCAGCGGCCAGACCATCTTTAAGCTCTTCGGTTCATTCCACCTGTCACAGTCACAGACCTACGGATGGCAGCATCTAGGTGGCTGGAAACTGGATGACCTGCGCAACGGCCCGATCCTGCAGAAGGTAACGCTACAGAACGTGGTGTCAACGTTCAAGGTGGACGACGGCCTACCATTCACTTCCCATAGCGGCTGGACCCCGTATGCTTGGGATCGTGCGAACAGCCACCTCTTTGTGAAGAAGAGCAAGTCGGCATCCCCGTTTGACAAATCGGTTCAGGTTCAGAAAGCGCCTGCTAGTGGTTATGCAACGGGTATCCGCCAGAAAGAATCCTATGCTGACGGTACGGGCGATCTTGTTAAGATGGACGTTGCCAACGTCAAGACGACGAAGGATGCTGCTGGCAACTTTGAGCTAACGACCCCGATGGGCTTTACCGCTACCATCCGCACTAATGCACAGGGTTACGGTGTATATGATCATCTTGGCAATGGTGTGTTTGTTGGTCGTCCTGTAGCAGCTCACACGGGTGTAGACAATGCTTATTTCTCGAACATTGTTAACATCGAGAACGACGGCAAACGGCTTGTCATCAATAACGTCCAGTATCCTAACGCCACGTTTGCCATCAGCGCCCAGCTACAGAAAGCGGTTAGTATCCGTAGCAAGACCCTTGCAGAAGGCTTCACCCTGATCAAGTCCCCGTCTGATCGTCATATGGTCCTCGCGCATAAGGACGTGTATAAAATCAAGCACGTTTACATGAGCAAGAACAAGACGACGGAGCCGAAGGACACCGATACGGACGTAGCCCAGTATTATGAGCTGGTCAATAACGATACTCAGGACTTCTATCAGAATACGCTGCTGAAGGCTAAAGCTGGTTTCGCCGCACCTGCTGGTCAAATCAAGGTCGTCTATGAGTATTTCCTGCACAGCGCGGGCGAAGCTTTCACGGTAGACTCCTATGAATCCCTGAAGGATAACCCGACGGACGATAATGACGTAACCCATATCGGTCGCATCCCAGTCTTCCGCACCAAGGAGAAAGCTTATATCCTGAGCGACTATCTGGACTTCCGCCAGTCTCCGCGTGACGGCTTCTTCATTCTGAAAGGCCAAATCAAAGAGGGTGAAGCCCAGATCAAGCTTGAGCACGATTACAGCAACGTAATCGGTGTAGCATCACGGATTCATGCAGACGGGTTTGAATCTGATACCATCGTCAATAGCGTAGACAAGGATGGCCTCACAGCAAGCAAGAACGCAAGCAAGACGGCTACGGTCTATGTTGTAGTGAACGGCAACGGTGTTGCTTCGGCAGCCGAACCATTCAGTTCCGCACTGACGACATGGAGCGCGGTTGCAGGTCAGTCAATCGTATATGACGCGAGCTACTTTGTTGACCGCTGGGACCGTGTGGTCTACTACAAGAACGGTGAAATTAAGTACGTATATGGCGTGCCTGGGATTACGCGATACCCTGATGTTCCTGTAGATGCGATGTCCCTTGCTACATTGATCGTCCCCGCATATACACGCGAGGCCGCATACGTCAAGTATGTCAAGGACGATAACCGTCGCTACACCATGCGTGATATCGGTCAGCTTGAGCGCCGTATCGAAAACTTGGAATACTACACCACGCTAACCATGCGTGAGCTAGAAACCAAGGACATGAAGATTACGGACACGGCTGGTCTGGATCGATTCAAATCTGGCTTCTTTGTTTCCGACTTCTCCGACTTCGGTGTGTTCTCCCCGTTTGATGGCGGCTTCCAAGCTACCCTGATCCCTGAGAAGAACATGCTTGGTGCGATGGAGTATAGCGAATCCATCGGGCTGAAGCTGAATCGAAACTCCTCAACAAACTATGTGGTCAAAGGCGGTAAGGTCTTCCTACCATACAGTCATGTTGTGGAAATTGAGCAGCCGTATGCTACTACCACGGAAAGCATTAACCCATACTTGATCATCAAATGGAATCCCCAGATGACGATGGCACCTGCCTCCGATTCATGGATGGAAACCAAATGGGAGCCGACGGTTACTAACGTTACTAATCTGACGAAGACGCAGACCCGTGACGTGGTGGAGAACAACTGGCGCGTACAACGCGTTTCGCAATCCCAGATTGCATCGCAGTTCGCTGGCTGGTCTCAAATCGGCCCGACTAACCGTAACATTAGTACGCTGGTTAACTATCGTGAGTCAGTCACTAGTGTGACGCAGACCCATGAACGCAAGTTCACCCGCTTCCTCGGAAATAGCATCATCCCATATATGCGTAGTCGCGTGATTCGCTTCACGGTGAAGGGCGCAAAACCAAATACCCGCTACTGGGCAACCTTTGACGCAACCGACGTCAATCAATGGTGCCGTCCCGTAAACGGTCAATGGGGTGCGGCTCTAATCAGCGACAATATGGGGACGGTAGAAGGCGAGTTTGAGCTACCACCTAACACGTTCAGCTCTGGTACGAAGACTTTTGCACTAGCCGATGTCAACGTCCTGAAGTTCCCCGACGCCGCCACCGAGTGTGAGGCCTCTGCCAACTATAGGTCCACTGGTGTTCTGGTGACGATGCAAGAGCAGATTGATCGCACGAACGTTACCACGAATACGATTAATCGCATCAACAGCGTATCGCGTGTGACGGTAGTGAAAGACGGCAATTCTAATCAGTTCGATTTGGGATTTAATCGTCAGCAGCAGGTAGGTGACCCGCTTGCACAATCTTTCTTTACCAAGGATATTCAATCAGCTGGCATGTATGCTACGAAGATTGACCTGTTCTTTGAGACGAAAGACCCCGAAGCTCCTGTGTTCATTGAGCTACGCGAGATGGTGAACGGTATGCCTGCTAGTGAGCGTATCGCTGGTACCATGGTTGCAGTAGCAGCGGCTGACGTCAAAGTTTCAAAAGACAGCACGGCGGCGACGTCATTCGAGTTTGACCATCCAGTGTGGCTGCCTAGTGGGAAAGAGTTCTGCATCGTTGTGTTTGGTGATAGCGCAAAGTATCGCGTCTACATCAGCCGCATGGGTGAGAAGGTGATTAATGAGGATCGTATCGTAGGCCAGCAGCCTTCCATGGGTTCCCTCTTCAAATCACAGAACGCCACGACGTGGACCCCGTTCCAGCTCGAAGACCTGAAGTTCCGTATCCACCGCGCTAAGTTCAATACGTCGGTATCAGGTGACTGGAAGTTTGAAAACAACGGTAAGGCAGCAACCCGTAAGGTTCTCCTCTCCGCTTTCCGCACCACGGCAGGTAGCCGCTTCCTGACGATTGAGCATCCTAACCACGGTATGGCGGTTAATGATATCGTCAAGATCAGCGCCGAGTCAGCAGTTACCATGATTGCGGAAAGTGCCGACGCCGCTACGATCTTCAACGGCATCAGGATGTCCGAGGTCTACGGTAATCAGATTGTCAAGGCGGTTAATGGTATCAATAGCTACACGATTGAGGTAGCAACCCCTGCAACCGTGACTGGCAAATTTGAGGATGTCGGTCGCTACGTCTACATCGAGTCCAACATCAACTATAATCAATTCCGCCTAGTAACCGATACATTCAACCCGCCAGAGGCTGAAGTTCGTTACTTTGCTAACCTGATTACTGGCAAGGACTTCGATGGTGGTCAGACGCCGAAGGTCAAACTAGCCGAGTTCCAAATCAAGGACAAGGACGACAACGCGCTACAGGATGTTTGCTTGGTTCAAACAGCCGATAACGAAACGTCCAAATCCATGATGGTACGGTGCGCGGTGAAGACGGGTAATAACTACGTGTCCCCGATGATGTCACTAGACGACAATAACGTAGTAGTGGCCTCCCTAGCATTGAACAAACCTGACAATGATAAGGAAGAGCAACCCGACGGTGGTATTGCTGCTAGTAAGGTGGTAACGCAGACCATTCGCCTGAAGGCCGCATCCGATACTCTCCGCGTATACACGTCAGAGAACAAGGCTACTAATGACGATATCGATGTCTGGTATCGGACGTCCGTTAACCGCGACATTGAAACGAAAGGCTGGACGAAGATGGAGCCCGTCGCGTCTCAAGTCGCCTTCGACAATGACACGTTTACGGAGCATGAGCGTCGGGTTGAGGGTATTCCTGAATTCGACGAGTTCCAGCTCAAGATTGTTTTGAAAGGAACGAACTCGGCACGTAGGCCAGCACTGAAAGAGCTTCGTGCCATCGCAGTAGCAGGCTAATAGCTCTAGGTTGTAATAGACAAAACCCCGTCACTAAATCAATAGTGGCGGGGTTTCTTTTTATAGGTGGCAAAATGGATATCAAGGTAAAGGACCATGATGATGTGGTTAGGGATAGCAGCACTGGCGTTATCCTTAACATTGATGAGGAAGAGCTGCAACGGTACCGTAAGCGGAAGGCCGATCTTCTACGCGAACAGGATAGGGAGCGGGAATTCCAGACCCTGAAGAATGAGGTGAAGGATATGCGCGCCATGCTGGCCGAGATCTATCAGGCCATGGTTAATAAATAACCAGATAGAATTCTATTCAGAATTTCAACTTTCTTTGATCAAAGAGGTCTATAATGGCATCATTTTCCCTGTCGCCGAGTGTAGAGGTTAAAGAGACCGATCTAACGCTGATCGTCCCTGCCGTCTCCACGTCAATCGGCGCATTCTCTGGTGTATTCCAGTGGGGGCCTGTTAACGAGGCCACTGTTATCGATAATGAGAAGACCCTAGTGTCGATCTTTGGCGAACCCAACGATGAGACAGCTACGGACTTTCTAACGGCTGCTTCGTATCTGGCCTACAGTAACAACCTACGTCTCACCCGCGTAGTCGGTCAAGCTGCACGGAACGCCCATGACGGTGGCACCGCTCCACTGATCGAAAACGCAGACGATCATGAAGCGAAGGTCGGCGGCCTAACTGGTGTTAAATTCGTTGCCAAATATCCTGGTGCTCTTGGTAACTCCATTCGCGTCTCATTCGCCGATAGCGCGACCTTTGAAACGTGGAAATACCGTGAGCTATTCGGCTCCGCCATCACCCAGAACAAGGTGGGTAGCTTCAATACCACCGACGCCAAGGTGACGTTCAAAGGTGCTGTTACTTCAGCTAACCTAGCTGTTGGTATGGTGGTTAAGGGCGTCGGTATCGCCGAAGGCACGCATATCAAGACTATCACCTCCGCTACCGAGATTGAGCTGGACAAGACTCCGACCGCCGAAGGTACGGACACCGCCCTAACATTCACTACGTACACTGGTGCTCCTGCTACGTCATCCTATGTCGCTTCAAAAGGCGGCAAGAACGACGAGCTCCACCTAGTGGTAATTGATGAGCTGGGTAAATGGTCTGGACAGGCTGGCACCGTGCTGGAAAAATATCAGGGTCTATCCAAAGCCCGCAATGCCAAGGATTATCAAGGCGCGCTGAACTACTATGCTGACGTACTAAACCGTTCATCCAAGTTTGTCTGGTTTGGTGGTACGCATGAAGAAAGCTCCTTCGGTAAGGACGCCACCAGCAACTTCGGTTCACTATCCGCCGCTTATGATAAGCCCCTGCTGAACGGTAAGGACGATAACGGTGAAGGTGTTACTGTAGGTGACCGTATCAAAGGCTACAATGTTTTCCAGAAAGCCGAATCCATCGACGTTAGCCTAGTGATCGTTGCTGGTCTGGATAGTGCAGCCGATCAAGCCACGCTTTCAAACTACGTCATTGAGAACATCGCCAACTATCGTAAGGACTGCATCGCGCTGGTGTCACCGAGCAAGAACGCGGTGGTCGGTAATAAAGGCAGTGAGCTACAAGCAGTTCTGAATGACCGTGCAGCTCTAGGTTCCACGTCATATGCCGTCATGGCCTCTAGCTGGAAGCTGATGTATGATCGTTATAGCGACCTGAATCGTTGGGTTCCGCTAAGCGGTGATATTGCTGGACTGTGCGCCAATACGGATAACGTAGCGGACCCATGGTTCTCACCCGCTGGACGGTCACGCGGTCTAATTCGTAACACGGTGCGGCTGGCGTATAACCCTGGTTCCAAAGCCGAACGCGATACGCTTTATCAGAACGCGGTTAACCCTGTTACCAGTCAGATCGGCGAAGGCGTAATGCTCTATGGCGATAAAACGCTACAGACCAAGCCAAGCGCCTTCGACCGTATCAACGTCCGTCGGCTATTCATCGTACTAGAAAAAGCCATTGCCACGATGGCCAAATACGTCATGTTTGAGTTTAACGACGAGTTCACCCGTAGCCAGTTTGTTGCCCGCGTAGAGCCGTATCTACGTGAGGTTCAAGGGCGGCGGGGTGTTACGGACTTCCGCGTACAGTGCGATGCGGTGAACAACACCCCCGAGGTGATTGATTCTAACGGCTTCGTAGCAGATATCTACCTGAAACCGAGCCGCAGCATTAACTATGTGACCCTCAACTTTGTGGCAACCCCCACGGGTGTCAATTTTGAAGAGATTGCATAATCAGTAGTAGATACAAGAAAGCCCCGCACCTTCATCGGTTCGGGGCTTTTTAGTTTAAATACTGAAGTGTACATTTCTCTTTTCAAAGAGGTTATAACCTATGTCTCTAATGGAATTTAAATCGGTGTTCCAAGGCGGTGCGCGCCCGTCTCTATACCGTGTCTCACTAAGCTTCCCCGCTGGTGTGCAGGGCGCTAACGCACGTAAGGCGGAGCTGCTGTGCAAGGGCGCTCAACTGCCTGCTAGTAACATCCCTGCCGTACCCGTGATGTATATGGGCCGTCAGACGTTCGTGGCTGGCGACAGAACAAGTGAAGAGGTGTCTCTGACCTTCATCGTCGACACCGACTTCGAGCCGCGCACTTCCTTCGAGAAGTGGATGAACCTAATCAACGGTACACGTTCCAACCTCGGCGTCGTAAACCCGAACCAATATAAAACGGATATCATCGTTACCGCCCTGGGCCGTGATGGTAAAGTCCTGAAGACCTATAAGCTAGAGGGATGCTTCCCGACGAACGTTAGTGCCGCCGACCTATCCTATGATTCAACCGATACCGTGATGGAGCTAACGGTTTCACTAAGCGTAGACTTCTGGACAAACGAAAGCGTCCAGTAAGCAGTAAATCCAAAGCCCGCCCACAAAGCGGGCTTTTCTTTGTCCATTAAATAACCATTAACTATCACTAACCTAATGTGACTCGATTATGGCAATGTTCGATTTTTTCAGCCAGTTCAGCAGGAAACAAGAAAAGGCGCTAGAGGAACCCGAGATCAAGGACTCCTCCTTCGTACCGCCAACGGTCGATGATGCCGTCATTATCGAGACAGGCGGTGTAGTGGCCCGTTCCATCGACTTCGGCACAACGACAAACGAGACCAATGAGGTAGAGCTAATCAACGCATGGCGCGAATTGGCATCCCGCCCCGAGATCGATTATGCGATTCAAGAGATCGTAAATGAGGCGATTGAGACAGACTATTCCAGCTACCCCGTGGATATTGAGGTTCCCGATGAATTGAAATTACCCAAGAAGGTAAAGGACAAGATTCAGGAGGAGTTCCTAGAATGCCTGAAGCTGCTTGAATTCAATCGGACGGCCACTGATAAATTCCGCCAATGGTACGTAGACGGTCGGATGCTGATTCACCTAGTCCTAGACCCCGATGATAACGCCAAAGGCATTACGTCTATCCGTATCATTGACCCGCGTACTATCCGTAAGGCAGTGGAGACCGAGAAGGTCAAGCTAAAGAACGGGATCGAAGTTGATAAGGTAAAGGACACCTACTTTGTCTATACGTCCTCTACTAACGGCAAGTCTGCTAACCTTCTGGGGCGTCAGACGCAATCTATTAAAGTTCACCCCGACGCCATCGCATATGCAAATAGCGGTGTGTTCCGTGATAAGGGCGACGGTTCAACGATTGCGATCAGTCACCTTGATAAGTCCCTGAAGGTTGCTAACCAAATGAAGCAGCTGGAGGATAGTCTCGTAATCTATCGTTTGGCCCGTGCCCCCGAGCGTCGTATTTTCTATGTTGACGTCGGCAACCTCCCGCGCACAAAAGCAGAACAGTATCTGAATAGCGTCAAGAATAGTTTTAAAAATAAAATGACCTATGATACGGTAACTGGTGAGGTGAAGGATAGTCGCCAGACCATGTCGATGCTGGAAGATTACTGGCTTCCGCGTCGTGATGGAGGACGAGGTACGGAGGTCACTACCCTGCCTGGTGGACAGAATCTCGGGGAAATGGATGACGTGGACTATTTCCACAAGAAGATGTATCAGGCATTGAATATCCCGCGTACCCGTCTAAATGCGGAAGGTACGTTCTCGATGGGGCGGTCGGGTGAGATTACCCGCGAGGAGATCAAGTTTACTAAGTTCATAAACTACCTTCGCAACAAGTTCTCAATGATCTTTGTTCAGATGCTGAAGACCCAGTGCGTGACAAAGAACATCATCACCGCCGAAGACTTTGAATCAATGGCCCCAAGCCTAACCTTCAAATGGCAGTCCTCCGCATACTGGGACGAGCTGATGTTTAATGAGATGTGGCAACAGCGCGCCGCACTCCTACAGCAGCTAGAGCAGTATAAGGGCCAATACTTCAGCAAGGATTGGCTGATGCGCAACGTCCTGAACCTATCTCAAGACGAGGTTGACGACATGCAGCGGCAGATGGACAAGGAGAACAAGGAAGATCCACCAGAGGAAGAGGAGGGCGACGAAGATGACGGCGGCCCCGACTTTGTAGATCGCAATAATGACGGGATTCCTGATCGCCAGCGCATCAAAACGGCAAAGGCCGCATTAGATGGCGTTAACTTCTAATTGCGCAACTTCCCGACAGTAACCGCTTACAACCGTCTAAATATTCGTAGACGGTTGTTTTTTTACCTTCTCATTAACCACGGAATAGCATGATGTTTGATAAAGACGAAGTTCTGGACGCACTAGCGGTCAAGGCGAATGAAAAGCTGGAAGAGATGCGCCATGAGATCGCCCAGCGGATGTTTGACTCCCTATCCGAAGAAGCCTTCTACGTATACAGCAAGAAAGGCGATGAAGTGGTAGCGGGTCCGTTTGATTCAAAACAACGCGCCGAACGCGAGCGCGCTGCTGGTGATAAACATGACCTGATTGTCATGACCGAGCGCGATATTCAGAACAAGCTGGGTCTATAATCCGAAGAGGTAGCGATGTTCAGTAGAGAGGAAATTCTTGCAAGAATGGATGCTCTTCTAGAAGACTGGAAAGCCGCCCATACGCTAGAATTCCTCGACGAGGTGGCGATGAAACGGGTTGTGCGCAATGGCAAAATCGTCCGTAAGGTCAAGGTCAAGCGCAAGGGCTTTAAAGTCGTTCGGAAGGGTAATACTGTGAAGTTCGTGCGCATGACTCAAAAAGAGAAACGTGCACGACGCAAAGCAGCACGGAAAGCGTGGCGTGTCGGGAAAGCGGCACGTAAACAGAAAGCCAAACGGTCTATGATCCGTTCAAAAGTCCGAATGAAAACCCTATACGGAAAATAATCCTATGCTACTAATCGAAAATGAACTAATCGCTGAGTCCTCCAAAGAAGGTAAGGACTGGTACATCGAAGGTGTTTTCGCCCAAGCCGAAACCGTTAATAAAAACCGTCGCATTTATAAAGAGGCTACGCTAGATAGGGAAGTGAAACGCTTCTCTGAAGAATTCGTTTCTACCCGTCGCGCCGTCGGTGAGCTATCCCATCCGAATGATAGCCAAATCAACCCAGACCGCGCTGCTATCCTAATTACGGAAATTGCCAAGGAGGGCACCGATTATATCGGCAAGGCCAAGGTGCTGGACACTCCCTGCGGCAAGATCATCCAAGCGATGCTCGAAGGTGGTGTGGTCCTAGGTGTTTCTACACGTGGTAGCGGTTCCGTAAAGGCGCTGAAAGAGGGTATTTCCGAAGTCCAAGATGACTTCCGCCTGTACACGGTTGATGCCGTCATGAACCCATCAGCCCCGAAAGCACTGGTTAATGCCGTCTACGAAAATGAAATGGCAATCGAAAATGCACTAGGTGCTAATCATGCTCTATTTGAGGAATTCATGCAATTCCTAGAGCAGAAGAAAGCAGCCAAGAATATCCCAAGCAAGGCCGAACGTGAACGGGCTATGTTTGAATCCGCCAAGGCCGCGCTGGCCAAAATCATTGGCGGTTAAATAGTTTCATCAATGAATCATTTCTGGAGGCATTATGCCAAAGATTAACAAGGAAGCCCAGCTGAAAGCCATCCACGGCCTTGATAAGCTTCATGAAGGCGAGAAGGACGACGCCGACGACAAAGACGACGCGGAAGACAAGGCCGACGAGAAGGACGTCAAGGAAGGCAAGAAGCCTGTCAAAGAATCCAAGAAGAAAGTCAAGGAAGAAGACGAAGACACGGACGACTCCGAAGACGATAAAGAAATGGATGACGACGCCGAGGATGACTCCGAAGACGACGAGGACGACGTCAAAGAAGGCAAGAAAGGTGGTAAGAAGCCTGTCAAAGAATCCAAGAAGAAAGTCAAGGAAGACGACGAAGATGTCTCGGATGATGAAGACGACGCTGAAGACGATGACGCTGAAGACGATGATGAGAAGGACGATCTAAAAGAATCCTTCGGTACGCACTTCAAGGCGATCTTCGAAGGCACCGAACTATCAGAAGAGTCCATCGGCAATCTTTCAATCCTATTTGAAAGCGCCATTGGTGCCGAGGTGAATAAGCGCGTGAAAGCTACCACCAAGCGTCTACAGGAAGAGAAAGAGCTGGAAGTCGCCGCCGCTAAAGCTGAACTGGAAGAGCAGGCCGACCAATATCTGACGTATGCTGTTAACGAATGGGCCGAGAAAAACCGCGTAGCTCTCCGTCACAGCGTGAAAGTTGATATCATGGAAAGCTTCATCGGTGGCCTCCGTCGTCTATTCCTAGAGCACAATTTCAATATCCCTGAAGGTGACATCGCCAAGGTAGACGAGCAGGCCGAAGAAATCAGCACGCTGAAAGCTAAACTAGCCGAAAGCGTCAAGGAAGCCGATAAGGTCGAACAAGCCCTAGACGAAGCCAAGCGCAAGATTGCCTTTGCCGAACTAACGGAAGGCATGTCAACTCTTGACAAAGAGAAAATGCGCGAGCTAGTCGAAGGTAAGACCTATACCAGCGCCGAAGCTTTCGCCAAAGGTGCCGCAATCATCAAGGAAGGTTATTTCACTAAGAAAGCCCTAAAGATGGTCGCCGAGGAAGCCCCGATCATTTCAGAAGATGAAGAGATCCCTTCCCCGCGTAAGAAAGCACAAGACGACTACATGAGCCGTCTTGCTGCAATGATGCGGTAATTCACGGCACTACATAAAGTCATGTGCAGAAGACACGGATACGAACATAAAGCCATAGCGTGCAATTGAGCCGTTTGTCTTCTGCCTCACTATAAATAAAGATGTTCAATTTTCAAATCCCTCGAGGTAAACAAACATGGATCAATTCCTAAACGAGCAACAAGACCCGACTCTAGTAGAGAAGTGGTCACCCATCCTTGAGCACGCTTCAATGCCCAAGATCGAAGATGCTTATCGTAAGCAAGTAACGGCCGCTCTACTAGAGAACCAAGCTGCTGAGAACAAGCGTCAAGCTCTACAAGAATCAACCCCGACCAACGTTACCGCTGGTGCCGCTAAGTATGACCCAGTGCTAATGTCAATGGTCCGCCGTACCGCCCCCGCGATGATCGCGTTTGATGTTTGCGGCATTCAACCAATGAGCATGCCAACTGGTCTAGTGTTTGCCCTGCGCAGCCGCTACACCTCCCAGTCTGGTACTGAAGCTCTGTGGCAAGAAGCCAACACCGCCTTCTCTGGTACGGGCACCCACACCGTCGGCGGCGTGATGAACGTTGTTCGTAAAGGCAACCTGACCTCTGGTAGCACCTCAGTTACCGTCGGTGACGGCGCTGGTCGGGTTGCCCAAGGTATGCTAGTTTATGGCGAAGGTATCCCCGCCAACACCACCGTTGCTTCAGTAGCTGGCAACACCGTTACCCTGAGCAACGGTGCTACCGCTACTAACGCTGACGCAGTTCTGAGCTTCATCCCGACCGTTGGTTCCGCTATGTCAACCGCGCAGGGTGAAGGTGATATCTCTGCTCAAATGGGTGTGTCAATCGAGAAGATCGCTGTTGAAGCTAAGACCCGTGCCCTGAAAGCCGAGTACTCAGTCGAGCTAGCTCAAGATATGCAAGCCGTACACGGTCTTGATGCTGAGAACGAACTAATCAATATTTGCAGCAACGAAGTTCTGGCCGAGATCAACCGCGAAGTTCTGCGCAACATCTACGCTGCTGCTAAACTTGGTGCTATCAAAGATACCACGATCCCAGGCATTTTCGACCTACAGAAAGATGCCGACGGCCGCTGGTCGGCTGAGCGTTTCAAAGGTCTACACTTCGCTATCGAGCGCGACGCCAACGGTATCGCCTTCGACACCAAGCGTGGTAAAGGCAATATCCTGATCGTTTCCGCCGACGTTGCTTCAGCCCTTGCCGCTGCCAATATCCTGAGCACGAGTAATCTGGACGTGAACGTGACGAGTGACTGGACACGTTCAACATTCGTTGGCACAATTCATGGCCGCATCAAGGTCTACGTTGACCCATATGCTGAACATGACTTCTACTGCCTAGGTTACAAAGGTGACAGCGCAATGGACGCTGGCCTGATCTATTCACCTTACGTACCTCTGCAACTGTACCGCGCTGTTGATCCCGCTTCCATGCAGCCACGCCTGGGATTTAAGACTCGTTACAGCCTCTCGCAGAACATTCTGTTCAACGCCCAGCAAACTGTACGCAGCAACGCTTACTATCGTATCGCTAACGTTGCCAATGTGATCTAATCACCTTAGCTAACTAAGCAAAAAGCCCCTAGGATTAATTTCCTAGGGGCTTTTCTTTTTCATACTTCCGTATTAGCCGCGTGGCTTCAGGTTCCGCGTGTCCACTTCCATCAGGATGCAGTCCACTAGGCGGATCGTCGTTACCATCCGCTGGACACCGCCTGCTGATTGAACCCCAGCCGAGCCGCCAGCGCCTTGATTAAAATTCAGTCCGAAGCCAAAGCCGCCGCCCGTGGATACAGATTGAACCGCAGTCGTTTCAATCACGCGATGGCCGAGGATATGGTCCAGACCTTCAATCACAGTAACGCGCTTGTACGGCAATTCGTCGGGGTATAGGGTCTGATCTTCGCCCGCTTCGAACTCCTGCACACTCATGGGGCGGTTGTTCAGGCCATGAACCGCTTTGCGCAGAATCCTCATGCGAGGACCGCACTCGCCACCAGCATAGCGTGAGACGTTGGCGGCGGGGGTGATGATCGGGGTAGCCTGAACTGTCACTGGGCGGACGCTGAGGTAGCGGCTATTCGTATTCACGTTACCACCCGTGCCCGCTGCCTGTGCACCCGATTGACTGTTCTGGTCCTGCCGCTGATGCTGGTGATTGTTCGTGGTAATGGTCGGCTGAACGTTGGCCGTCACGGACGGATCGTTGTTAACAATCGGGCTATTCTGGCTGCACGAATTATACGCATCACAACCATGGGCATTAGCGTTCTTGACTACGCATGTCTGGATAGCGGCAAGAGCACCAATCACTGCGGCCAGCACGGCCAGTTTTTTCATCGTTTCCATGTGCATCACTCCTTCAATTGTGTTTGTCATGGAAGCCACGCTTCCATGGTTAGAACTATACAGGTTGTCGGATGGCTTGTCAAGCATCAGAAATACGGAGGGATGAACTCATCGAATGCTGCTATAGCGGTATCAATCGGGATAGGTTGATATTGCCAGCAGTCTACTCCTACATCCACCTGTTTCACCCCGTTGAAATGAACGGGTCCGTATTGGCCATGGGTGTGTCCCGACAGGTAGACATGTTTTTCGTAGTCGAACCCGTTTTCAATTCCCATCACGTCTTCTACGGTCCATGGGATATGGCGCATATGGATGACGCGTCCTTTTCGTTCCCAGTGGAACTCGGGGACGACCTTCGACCAGATAGGAAGCTCAATCAATGACTTCTGATCGTGGTTTCCGACGATCAGGCACTGTCGGCCGTTGAGCTTCTTCAACCTCTCCTCGACGTAGTGTCCCTTCCCTAGGCAGACATCCCCGAGATTGAAAACCGCATCATCAGGTTTGACGTTAACATTCCACAGTTCGATCAGGCACTCATCCATATGATGGACGTCCTTGAATTGTCGACCGCAGTAATGGATGATATTCTTGTGACCGAAGTGGAGGTCAGATGTGACGAAGACTGTCATTTTTGTTTCCTCAGTTCGCGGTATTCGTCCGTCGTGATTTTAAACACGATATCACCAGCGTGGCAGACGATGCCTTCATTCATATCACCCAGCAGAGTCCAGAACGCGTCCTTTTCGGCAAGGAAAAGCAGGTCGTTGCGCAGTTCTGCCCGATCCGTGATGGTAGGAAGAAGCTCGCAATCGATACTGAAAAGATCCGTGCTGAACAGGAGGATGTGCTCGCCGCCAGCTGCTCTAATCATATCCATCATGATCGCATGGTACGTATGCCCATCGACTGGCATCATGCTGTCCGATTCCACGATGTCGATAACCGCAATGGCGAGATCATTACTAATCCTATATGGAACCTTGACATAGACGTGATTCATGCCCTCGCTGTATCCAAGCGGCTTATAGAGGACTTCGGCGATTACCGTGACGTTCTCAGGCAAGCTCTTGACAACCAGACTGTCCTCCAGCGTATGGAAGAGTTTGGCATATGCGTGGCAGCGCATGGAACGCGGGTCGTGGTCAATGAACTGTCGAGCCGTCTCGATACGAGCAACCCGCGATGTTCCCATGACGAACTTCCCGTCTTCCTTCCAGAAACGAATACCCGCACCATCCACCTTTAGATGAAGGTCGATCTTTTCGGCATTCAGTACTGCATTAAACTGTTCATCCGTCAAGTTTTCCAGATGGGGGATCGAAACGCGCTTAAGGTTCATGGTGCATAGTTCTCCGTATAGGTTAGAAGAATCATAGCACCATGAACCTCAGCTGTCAATAGGATAGACGGTAATTGATCATGCCTTGTGACCCAGTAATATCGTTCATCGCCGCCTTACTGCCGATTATCTGTAGCTTGGCGTCCCCAGAATTGATGAACGAGAACTTTATCACACCATTGCGCCATGCGGCCTTGTCTAGGTTGACTTGCCAATAGTCTTTCTTGATGAGAATCCTTTTCATTTGTTCCATGCTTCGATGGCAAGCATTCAATGCTTCGGCGGTGGCCCTGCTAAAGAAGGCCGTCATGGAACTATCCAGATAGTCAAGAATCCTAGGGTCCACCGACTCCCCTAGTAGCCGAATCTCTTTGGATACACGGTAGCGGTCCTCTGTCAATTCCCCGTCCTTGACTGCTTCATATACCGCATAGGTGTCTCCGATTGGCATTCCTAGAATCCATCGAACTCCATACTCATAGAGGACGTGCTTTGACTTCTGCTTTTTGAAAAGGTCGGAAGCCGTTATCCCTCTATTCTTTGCAGCGGCTACCACGCCACTGAAGATGGACGGCTCAAGGTCTACGTCCATTCCACCGATAAGGATATTTGAAAAGAAGGAAGCCGCCGCCCCCGCCCCATACTTACTGGACAATGCTGTCAGGCCGTTAGCCGTCTCCACAAACGAATCAACCCCGCTGAAGCTAGGATCGGTAGGGAGATAGAAGGCCGTCGGATGCCACACCCAAGGACCATTACCACCTGATAATGCATGAACCCCGATCAGCACTTCCCCCAGATAACATCCTAGGGTATCCCGTTCATGCGGGTATAGTTCACTGGAATCTAGGACTTCCCTGACGTGTTCGGGTAGTCCTAGTCGGATGGATTCATTCAATACGGACAGGCTAGTGAACCGCTTGCATTCTACAACCGAATCGCCCCACTGGATTTTAACATCATCACCCAGTGAGGCGAAGGCAAGGGAATTGATTGAGGCTAGGCTATTGTTTTTCTTCAGGGGCTTGGCCACCGATCCGTCACTAAGCCATCCGTGGTCCTTGATTCGGTAGCGCCCGTTCCATTCGCTACAGGGGATAACGGTAATCGGGGTTCCGTCGGCTAGGTGATATTTGGTATCCCGACCGTCTACCGAATCATAGACGGCCGCTATCCCCTTGGTCTTTGTTACTACCTCAGTCTTGCCGTGAAAATACTTCCTCCATTTCTCCCTGCCAGAACTCGCCATAGTATGACCCCGCTTTCTCCTTGATGTCCAGCGGGGAACTGATATTAATCAGCTTCAGGAGCATGTTATATGCCCCGATCTTTTCCCGATAATCTTGCATCTTGTCATCCCTATAGAGGCATTGGGCCCCTTTGTCAAACATGATACCCGCGAAGGCAGTGGCAACCCGCGCTTTTTCTTCATCGCTGAACGTACAGTTAATGATATTTGCCACTGAGATAAAGGACGTGATATCAGCATCGGGGATTCCGAACAATCCACGCGCTACCGCTTCCACGTTACTAACAAACCTCATTTCATCCCGCTTTGGGATTCGATAAGACCCGTCCTTGTTCCGAATATATTTGTCACGCAGACCCATGGGGACACTGAATGAAATCATGTTCGTATAGACGCATTCAACCTGACCTTTCTTCCAGAGATCAATGTAACGGGCTTCCTTCCATGTAGCAGCACGCAGCAGCCATTTGTGGAAGACCCCGCGAATCCCCATTACCTGATCTTCCCATGAGGACAAACGGATAAAGCGTTCCCAGCTAATCGGCTTCCCATAGACGTAGCAGGTCTTCTCTAGATCAATTTGAACATTTTTACCCGTCCGTGCATAGTGCCAGATGGTGATAGCTTGCGTGCTATCCTCTTTCATGGCGACAAGCATGAACGGCTGGTCTTCGATGTCCCAGAGAGCATCCAGACGGGCAACGTCACTGATCATCAGGTCTACGTCACCCATTGATGGCTTATAGTGTAGGAAGGCCGCGTCGCTAATCCCCGCATCAAATAGGAACTGGGTTGACCCAGAAGCAACCGAATACGGATCAAACACTGGACGGTCAAAGCCGATAGTCTGGAATGGGGTAAGGCCACCATGTTCAGCATACACCGCGCGATCCATCGCCAGCATGAGTAGCACCAGATCGTTCTTGAACTGTTGCCGCGTAACCGCACCGATTGCTTTCTCACTAGACGAGAAGATGATGCGCTCAGCACGTTCCCCGTTGATCAAAGCATTACCGCCCATGGTTTAAACTCCCATAACAAAAAAGCCGCTTGATGACCGTAATCATATACGGGTCAAGCGGCCTTGTCAAGTATTAGGCTTTGATGAACTCTAGCAGTTGAGCTTTATTCATCGCACCAGTATGGCGTTTCAGAACATCACCTGCGTCATTCAGCAGGATCAGGGTAGGGACCCCGCGTACCATATGCTTTGCAGCGACATCGGGGTGTTCGTCAATGTCCACCTCTTCCACCGTTACGGGCAGATTGCTCTCGGAAATGGTTTTGGTGAGAGCTTTGCATGGCTGACACCATTCGGCACTTAGCTTTAGTAGTTTCATGATAATTGTCCTCTTATTCAAAGGCGATGACGTCTTTCACTTTTTCCAGCTTACCACTGTCCCCATCGAAAACAGCAAACCCGCCACGCACAGTTTTAACATCAAACCCCCTCTTAGACAAATCCGTGACGATTTTATCTGTCTCGATTTGTTCTGTTGATGTTTGGAACTGACCACTTTGCGTATCGTAATGCCAATGGATTGTATCCATAATAACCACTTCTTGTTGATGATGAAGCCTAGAGCTTATCACCCCAGGCTTTCATTGTCAACTTATTGACAGGCTTCGCATACGTTCTCTTGTGCCGCCTTTACACCCGCTTGCGTATACACGTAGTAGAGACCCTTGATATAAGGATCATGGAAGGCGGCCGCATGAACTTCTGCAATCCATTCTGGTTTCTCTTCCGCGCTGAAGAACAGGTTCAGCGACTGACCCTGATCGATGAACCGTTGACGGGCAGAAGCCATCCGTAGCACAGCCATTTGGTTAATTTCAAAGGCTGTTTTGAAGACCGCTTTCTCTTCATCAGTTAGCCAATCAACGTGCTGGACGCTACCGAAATGGTCCATTAGATCGCGCATTACCTTCTTAGTATAGACTCCTTTCTTTTTCATAATTGAAAGAAGAGTTGGGTTCACGCGGTCTACGTCTCCCCCCGCCGACTTCTGTGTAAACACCATGGCGGGATCGGGGTTGATGCCCTCACTAACGCCGCCCATTAGCAGGGCCGTTGATTTGGTTGGCGCAAGGGCAATCAAATGTGTATTACGGACACCATATCCTTTACACCATTCGGGTTCACCTAGGACTTTCGCCATATCCTTAGTAGCCCGCGTGGCCTCGGCATGAATCCGTGTCACAATCGCCTGACTGAGCATATGCGCTTCAAACGACTCAAACGGGATCATCTTACTTTGGAACAGGGTGTGGAGGCCGCACTGACCAAGACCTAGCGCACGTGACTTCTCGGTGAACCGTACAGCCTTTTCCAGACCTTCAATTTGCTTTGCCCGTTCGATAAACTCGCTTGCGACGCAATCGAGGAAAACCGTTGCCCAGTAAGGCGCGTCGGTGTCCTTCCATTCATCCCACCGTGCGTCGTTCATGGATGCAAGGATACACGTAAAGATTAGTTCGGAATCCGAATGTAGCATGACTTCGTTGCAGAGGTTACTCGCCTTAATCGTCAGCCCCTTATCCTTGTAAATCTGCGGGGCTTGGCGGTTGGCTTTGTCAACGAACAGGAAATATCCGCGCCCAGTGACCATTTTCATCTTCATAACACGCTGGAAACGCCGCACTGCTTCATCGTCGCCATTATCCAGACGGGAAATGAATTCATCGCTGACGTTCCATCCGATATTACAATCATCAGGTTCCGCCATGATGTGGTCTACTAGCTCATCGAAGTCTGGATGATCAATCTCGATATAACCCGCCCACGCACCGCGACGGCTTGACCCCTGTGAGACCTCCCGCATATCCTGAACATGACCTTTAAAGACGGGAACGACACCGTTAGCCTTACCTCCAGTGGAGATTGTGGCACCGCGATGACGGATATTACCGAGATATGCGGACGTACCGAAACCGTGCTTAGTTAGAACGGCGGTCTCTAAGCGATTTTGATAGAAGCCATGGATGCTGTCTTCAACCACACCACCTGAGCATGATACTGGTAGCGCACGCGTGGTCCCCATATTGGCAAGGACGGGGGTTGATAGTGAGACCCATCCTTTCCAGAAGAGATCGAAGAATTTTTGTTCCGCTCCCTCATGTAGAGGAGTTCCTTCCAGATGCTTGGCTGCCGTCTTGGCGATACGCTCAAACTGACCACGGACGGAACGCCCGTTAGTGTCATATTCGTATTTGCTTTTGAAGAGCTGATAACCGCCTGTGGTATACCACTTAGGGACTAGACCTTCTTTCTGTAGCTTCTTCCGTTCATTGCTCAGACGCGTGTATACGTCTTGTTCTTTTTCAACATCGGACATTTCCGAATCCTGTTTCTGTTAATGGATTATGATTTAGGGCGACTTTCGCCGCCCCGTCTCTTTTAATTATTTGTTCGCTTCAGGATTCGGGGTCTTCCATACAAAGCCCCTTTCATCCCATTGGCGATGGTATTCACGTCCCGTGCCGCTGAAGAAGTCTACAAACTGATAATTGTTGATTGATTTGTAGAACCACGAAGAAACTACATTCTCTTTCTCACTCACCTTGTAAAGCAGCTTCATCCCTAGCATATGCAGAACTTCATTAATGCGGGACTTGATGAAGATTTTCATTTGGGATTTGGAGATGCCTTCAATCTCGCCCTTCTCGAAAACCATTTCTACGATTTGTTCCTCATGTTCGTAGATGGTCTTCGCGCCTTCCAGAATGATGCGCTCAATCTCGGCCTTCTGCTCTTTACTATAATCCTTCGTCTTCAGGTGATAGCACCATGCACCACCGATACAGTGGAAGTTTTCATCACGCACAGAGAAGTCGAGGCCACGCACAACGTTCGCCAGTTTGTTACGGCCGTTGGCTTGGAAGGACTTCAGGAAGGCGAAGGATGAGTAGAGAACCACACCCTCAACAAAGGAGAACATCGCCAGCGACACGGCATCATCAGGATGGCCGATAATCTCGCCGATATGCTCAATGCGGGCCTTCAAGGTCTCGTTGTCCAGATATGAGAGATAGAACTCTGGAGTGTCGACGTGCAGGAGCTGGTTGATCTTGTTATAGAATGGAGCGTGAACCGCCAGTTCAAACATGCTGAATACGGAAGCCATGCGGTGGAATTCGGCACCGTCGAACATCTTTTTAAACCGTCCGCCCCAGTATTCGTCTCCCGCATGGGTCTCGTACAGGGAGAACAGCTTCAGGGTAGTGATGACACCGTGCTTTTCGGCTTCGGTGAAATTGGTTAGCACGTCATGAATATCTTTCTCTACTTTAATCTCATCGGGAAGCCAGAACACCGATAGCTGCTGAGTAGCAAAGTCTACAGGTTCTTGGAACTCTTCCACGGGGAGCAGGTGTTTTTCAATCATTTTTAAATACCTCTTATTCTACGCAAAAAATGGTGAATCATTTATGGCACAACGTGAACTCAACTTCTTGAACATCAACTCTTTCGTGATGGAGATCGCCCGCCTACCCGTCATGAAGTTTAGTGTACAGGAAATCACCTTCCCCGACACTAGCCTACCTGAAGTGAAGATGGGCAACCCCTTCCGAGCCGTGAATGCCGTTGGCGATCATATCACACAGGAGGACTTCACGTTCACGTTCATCATCGATGAAGCCATGGCCAATTATAGAGCACTTCTGGCATGGATACAAGGTCTCGGCTTCCCTGAAGACTACAAGCAGCATGAAGACTTCATCAATGGGTGGACGGGGAGCAAGGAACTTCTGTCCTTGTCAAACAGCAAGATCGGGAACCAGTATAGTGACATCACAGTGACGATTCTCACTAACCACAAGAACCCATCGATCAGGTATACCATGAGGGACTGCTTCCCCGTGAACCTTAGCGGGTTCTCGGTCAACGTAACGGACAGTGATAGTGTTCCAGTGACGGCAACCTGCTCAATGAAGTTCACGGGTTTCGACATTGAGGTGCTTAAGAAGTAATCAATAGAGGGGTGATCTTTCGGGTCACCCCTTTTTGCTTCTTCAATGAAATCAATAGGTTCCATCGGAACGGAATTTCTCTTTAAGATAACGATTAAGGACGAATAAGGGACCATTAGGGTTCCATAACGCCCCGATAGGGGCGCATGGACGGTGCCTAACGGCACCATCCATGGGATCTATAGGATTGAATCTATAGGATACCAAAAGGATACGCGGCGGTAGCCGCACGCCCAACGGGCGTCTATTGGATATCAAGAACCCATGGACCAATAGAACGGAATTACTCTTTAAGATAACCATTGAGGGGACCATAAGGAACCCTAAAGGAATCAATAGGTTAACTATAGGATTCCATGAAGGAACCCCTATAGATCAACAATAGATGAAGGTTCGATGGCGGCCGCTATGCGGACCGCCATTCGAACGCCCAAATTCCCCGCCATAGGCGGGATTTGGGCCTATATGGATATTAAGGACAATGGGGCCATTAAGGACACCTATAGGACGATTAAGGACACCTATAGACCCACAACCCCGCCCATGGATGGTCTGAATTGATCTTTTTTGCCCTTCATTGATACCAGTTCCACCAATCCACAAAAGCCGTCCTCCTCTCCTCAAAAAGAGGCTTCACAGAACCCTATTTTTCTAGATGTTTTCGTGACCTACTTTCATGTTTTCATCAGAGATAGGGTCTCCGTATCACCTAATGTTCAAAAACTCCACGATTTTTTTGCCGATTGGCTTTCCATGCGGGTCTTCAGGTACCTGTATGGGTTCTCGACACTCAAAAAATCGCCCCAACTTCCCGAAAAGTGTAACAATTGTGTCTTGGGTACTTTTTGATTGAACCTTGTTGACATCCCGAAACGGAAGGGTTAGACTCGTCCCATCCTTCAATACCAAAGATGAGAATTGAACATGAAAGCTAAGATGATTGCAGTGGCTGTAGCTGGTATGCTGGTTGGTTGCGGTAGTGGTGTCGGTTCGGTTGAGTTCCAAAGCCAGAAGGGAGAACCTGCCGTCCATGATGTTCCTCCAGAGGCTGATATGACGCGCTATGGTCTTGTGGACGAAAAGCCAGAATTCACTGGCGCGGTCCATGGTGAAGGACAGGTCGGCGGATTTGGTGAGCTGCTTATCACCCAGCATGGAGAAAGTGCCGTTAATGAAGTCACGGAAGGTGGTGAATCTAAGGGACAACCTCTAGTGCAGGAAGATAATCCAGAGTTCCACCAAGAAAACGGAGACCCTGCTTTTGAAAGCATCGAAGAGCTTGCAATCTGCCAGCGTGAAGGTCTCCAAGACCAAGAGACCTGCCAAGCCGCACTAGCCTTCATCAATACTGGCATGAGTGAGGCTAAGGGTGGGTTTGATAAAGACCCAGCTGCTTTCCAGATTCAAGCTAATGGCGCGGTTGCAACAGCCGAAGGAGGTATCAAGCGGTCAACGAAACGCGACGCGACATATCCAGAAGTCATTGAGTATCTTGTTAATAGTGTTGCGGAAGATGAAACAATGGCCAGCCGATACACGGCAGCTGGGTATGCAATTGCAACCTATTACTATGTCCGAGGTATTCCTGAAGGACATACCAAAACAGGGAACCCAGGTCTATGCGCAGACAAGGGCTTCTGTGGCGACGAATATCTGAAGTATCAATGGAACTAATCGCCATTGAATAGAACAAAGGGTCGTTAGGATAGAACCTAGCGCCCCCTTTTTTGTTTGTCTAAATTCCTATATGCACAAAAGTCAATAGGGATTTTGCCATGGCTGACGTTATCATTCGGAAACACAACAACGTCTATATTCAGGTTGAAGCGGAGCCGTCCATCCGCATGGGCATGAGTGAGCACTTTGCACGTTTCGTGAAAGGCTATCAGTTCCAACCCAAATACAAGGCCCGTATCTGGGACGGGAAGATTCGATTCTTCCAATATCAGACTGGGCTCATCTATGCTGGCCTGATCAATCGCCTACTAGACTACTGCCGCGAGAACGAGCTGTCGGTTCGAATCGATCCAGCCGTGAAGGAGATGTTCAGGGGTGACAGGGAAGAACGGGTCAATGAATACATTAACAACCTTGTCATGTCAGCCCATGGGAAGCCTATTGAGTTCCGCGACTACCAGAAGAAAGCCATTTCCGTCTGCATGACCCAGAAGAGGAAGCTAATCCAGTCGCCTACTAGCAGCGGTAAGTCGTCCATCATCTATGGGATTTGTCGCTACCTGCTGGATAACGTCTTTGACCGTGGCGAGCGCATTCTTGTGATTGTTCCGACAATCGGTCTAGTGACGCAATTGAAAAGCGACTTTGCCGACTATAGTTCATTGAATGGATGGGACGCCGACGCTAATATGGTTCTGTCAACGGAGAGTAAGGGAAAGCGCAAGGAAAACGCGCCTATCTTCTGTACCACGTGGCAGTCCGTGTTTCGCCTACCTGCCGAGTTCTTCTCCCAGTTTCGGGCCATCATCACCGACGAGGTCCACCAAGCGGCAGCCAACAGCCTAGTATCCGTCGGTCAGAAATGCAACGCCGAGTTCCGTATCGGGCTTTCGGGTTCCATCAATGATGAAGACGAGGCCACCGATATAACCCTGACGGGCATCTATGGAACCAAATATGTCACAGTTACCACCAAGCAACTGATGGATGAAGGAACGGTAGCCAAGCTCAAGGTCAACTGCATTCAGCTCAAGTATGAGAAAAACGACTTCAGCGGCACCTACCAGAAAGAGATTGAATATATTGTCCAGAACGAGGACCGTAACCGCCTGATCATGGATATGGCCAATGAGCTGGAAGGTAACGTCCTGATCCTGTTCGGCCTAGTAGAGAAGCACGGGAAGCCGCTGAAGGAGCTATCCAAGAAATACGACAAGGAGTTGTTCTTCGTATATGGTGGTACGGACGTAGACGATAGGGAGAAGATCAGGAAGTTAGCGGAGACTCACAAGAAAGGCTGCATCATCCTGGCCTCCTACCAGACCTTCTCCACGGGTGTGAACATTCGCAACATCCGTCATATCATCTTCGCCAGTCCTACTAAATCGTTCTCACGCGTCATTCAATCCATTGGTCGGGGCCTGCGTACCAGCTTGACAAAGACCCATTGCGACGTGTATGATCTATTTGACGAGATTAGAGGGGACTACAAAGACCCTTCCAGTTTCAATTACACCTTCAAGCACTTCCTAGAGCGGGTGAAAATCTATGTCAAGGAAGGGTTTGAATATAGTGTGAACAAGGTTGATATTCGCGTCAACAAAGAATGAATCTTCTGCCCATCGGCAGGGGATTAATCGAGGCTTCGGCCATGCTGTGCCAGCGTAGCAAAACAGCGGCCACTTTTCAATTTGAGGATATGACCATGAGTGACGATGATCTACTGTTGGAAGAGGACACCGACCTAACATCCCTAGTGCGGCTAGTTACGGGTGAATACGTGGTGGGTGTCATTGATGAGGAACTAAGCGAGGAAAGCGGCATGATCGCCATGCTTAATCCTTGCGTAATCCATTTCATCGATGGCGGCAGCAAAGTCCGTATCAGCAAATACAATGTGCTAGGGAACGGGAACTGTGTCCTATTCACGGACAAGGCAATCATCCAGTTCGACTCGCCTAGCACGCCATTGCTGAAACTGTACGTCGAGTTTGTTACGGGTGAAGAAGGCAGCTACGAGCCGCCGCTACTGACAGAAGATGAAGAGAAGCCTGAAGAAAAATCCAAGGAAAAGCGGGTGTTGCATTGACCGTCACTCTGTGTTAGAATCCTTCCTTTCATCACTATTGAGGTTCCAATCATGACCATTAGTTTTAATCCCGAACAAGCCCTATGGGTTGAGAAATACCGCCCATCCACCATTTCCGACTGCATCCTACCTGAGCGCATTAAAAAGGAGTTTCGCGGTTTCGTGGAAAGCAAGGACTTCCCTTCCATGATCCTTGCAGGTTCGGCGGGTATCGGGAAAACGACAGTAGCGCGGGCTCTGTGTCAAGAAATGGGCATGGATCATATCCTGATCAACGCGTCCAATGAGCGCGGTATCGACGTCCTCCGTACCCAGATTAGCCAGTTTGCTTCTACGGTCTCGTTCAGTGATAACCCAGTAAAAGTTATCATCATGGACGAGTTCGATCAGGCTACCCCTCTGCTACAGACCGCGATGCGTGCGGCTATCGAAGAGTTCACTAATGCACGATTCCTGTTGACTTGTAACTATCCAAACAAGATCATTGATCCGATTCATTCCCGATGCCCGTCTATCTCACTAGCGGTCACGAAGGAAGAGAAGATGGGAATGGTGAAAGAGTTTGGCAAGCGCGTCTTCAATATCCTGAAGCAAGAGGGTGTAGAGCACGACAAGACCGCCGTCGGTAAGCTAATCCTTCGCCTGTTCCCCGACTATCGGAAAATCCTGAACACCCTCCAGCGCATGTCCAAGACTGGGGCGAAGCTGGATGACGAGGTATGCGGCCTCATCGACAAGGATCAGGACATTTCAAAACTGGTCAAGCTACTAGCAGCCAAGGACTTCCCTGCTATGCGTCAATGGGTTGCCCAGAACGCTCAGGATGACGTCAATCTCCTATACAGGAAAGTCTATGACAACCTGAAGGATATGCTCAAACCAGAGTACATCCCCGACGCAATCATCAAGATCGCGGACTATCAATATCGCGGTGTCTCTTCCCCCGATCCAGAAATCAATTTTGTGGCCTTCTGCATCGAGATGATGGGTCTGGAATACAAGTGAGGTCTGACGATGGAATTCGATCTATTCAAGGAGTGGATTCCATCCATCAATACAAAGGACCGTTATTTGTATGAGGATGGAAACACTGAAGCTATCGAGGAGAAATATCCCGCCTTCATGATCAATCGGGCTATGTCCCAATATGAGGACACGGTTTTGATTGCTGCAGAGGTGAGCAATCACTCCTCGCTTGATCCGAAGCTACAATACGACCTCTATTACCACCTAGTCCCAAAAGGCCGTCGGTTCTCCAAGTGGGCGAAAGCCACCAAGAATGAAGACCTAAATGCTATTGTGGAATGCTACAACGTCTCTGTAAAGAAAGCTGAAGAGATCGCGGGCATCCTTTCTGAAGAAGAAATCAATGGCCTAAAGGACTATTTGTTTAAAGGTGGTAAAAATGGATCAGGTAATCAAGTTCGTCGGCAATGAAAGAGCCGCCGAGATCATCGGGGATATGGTAGAGATTGCTCTGCCATCCTCAAACAGTTTTCATATCATCCGCGAGACGCTACGTAGGATCGGGATTCGGGCAAACGAAACGAAAGCCCTAACCCAGCAATGTTACCTGCTGCATAAGCGCGGACGATACTATATCGGTCACTACAAACTGTTTGAGGAGATGGAAGGCAAGGAACCTAGCATGACGACTTTTGATTATCTGATCCAGCGTCAAGCAGCATCCCTATTGGAGCGATGGGGGTGCTGCACTCTGGTTAACGAAGAGGAACGGATGCTGAAGGAAGACGGACTACGTCTATGTGTAGTCCCAAAGGCGAAGGAATACATGTGGCGTCTAATCTCACCTGTGCGTGTTGGGCGCTAAACATGATAAAGGGGCGACTTGTTAAGAGCCGTCCCTTTTCTTTTTTTAAATAATGATTAGTATACGGATCAGGATTGTATGCGATGGAACTATACGAGAATAGTCTATACAGGACGCCACAGGAAAGGGACGAGCTGCTATCTGACGTTCAGAAGGTGGCGGATGCTTTCTTCATTAACTTCCTAGGGACGATGGGTCTGGTGTCCATTGATTCTGGGAAGACCGTCCTACGCCAGTCAATCATGGACGACGGGGAGCTGAAGATGGTGAACGTAGGCGACGCCAACAAGGACATGTCCTTGACGGTAAAGCTCTACATGGAGGTGGGTGCTATCACTAGTGCGACCGCTAACAGGATTAGTCGACTGCTATTTGAATTGAAGCAACGGAAGGTCTCCAGCGGTTTCGATGAGGCCGAACTAAAGTCTATCGTTGGTGAGATCAAGATCGCCAGCTACCGCCCAAGCCCGCGCATCCTGAAACTGGTTAATTCATGGATGGATGGAGAAATTACCCTCCAGCAGTATAGCAAGACCCTGTATATGCTAATTAAGGCGCTGAAGGATTATCAGCCTATTGCATCCGAATTCATGGAGATTGCCCGTCGCTATCTGACAAACTTTGCGGACGTCAAGGGCAAGGAAGAAAAGAAAGAACCCGTCCTGAAGAAGATTACCCTAGCAGACCTGACCATGGAACCCATGGATTCAACAGGGTATGAGCGGGGCTACCAGCGTGATAGTGACGTGAATCTATCCATGGCCGCTAGTGCGGGGGCGGCGAGAGCTTTCTCCATGGACGCGCCGATTGAGTTCACCTCGTCCAACTTTCAAAAGAAAGAGCAACCCGCCAAGACGCCAAAGGGGTTAGAGTTGTCCCTAGACCCTATCGAAGAGCCGAAACAGACGAAGCCTGATATTCTGTCAATCCTTAAGACGGGCGACCTATTGCACGTCATCGAGGCATGGATTCGCGCTAACCCAGACGCGAGCGGTATGGACGCTATCTCTACGTTCAATGAAGCCCTGCGCTATGTTGGCGAGAAAGAACGGATCAAGATTGCCCTTAACACGGATAATGCTCTGAAGGTCTATAGTGATTATGTGACCGACGCTATCCTGCAAGAGGTCTGGGCACCGTTCGCATCATTCGCTTTGAGTAAAGCATCCGCCCTACCTAACGACAAGATGCAGCAGGTCATCAGTGAGATGTTGAATGTTGCACTAGAAGACGGGACGTGGCGAAGCGACGCGGTAGAGCTAATGCAAAGAATCGCCAAATCGTTCCTAGCGGCTAACCCCGACGCGGTTGAAGAGAATGTCAAGAACGAAAGCCGTTTCGATTATGCGTCAGTTCGCCACCGTCTTGAGTTCCTAGGAATCGACTTCGCGGAGGCGGTTAACATCCTAGCGTCGGACTATGAGGTGCGCCGCGAACATATCGGCTTCCTCACTTCAGAGTTCACCTACGGGTTCCTTGATCAGGAAACCATCGATGTGCTCCTAGACGAGATTCATGCTTTCCCCGTGGACTATGAATCATCGGACGTGCGCGCCGTCAAGTTCCTGACCAATCACCTTCAAGACCCGCTGCTGGGTGTTCGTTCGGGTGATGCCTTTGAGACCTATGCAGAGGTCTTTTACAAGGCGGGTAAGGAAGATAAGGACAAGATGAAACTTGCCGTCACGGGTACTCCAGTGTATAACGACGTTATCCATCACTTCGCGGAATCCGTTTTCGGTAATGGATACGTCAATGAGGAGGCGATCCATGCACTTACCCTGTTCGGCGGCGATGGGGTGAGGGCGTGGGCCAACGGCCTACGGGATGATGAGATCCTACAAATCATCCGTGAAAGCGAATTCGTTAATGAGTTTGTAGAGCCGCAACGGCTGGCTGGACTATACGCACACGCGCTTGACAACAACGTTGACTTCTATTCATACTCACGTATTGCAGAGTTTTTCCGCGACAAGGTATCACCGATCAGCGATATGGTTCTAAGGTCACTACGCGAATCAATGGTGCGCAACCCGTACTACTGGGATTCCCGCGATTCCGTCGGTATCCTGTTCCCAGTCATCGGCACCGACGACCTGTTTGAGAAACTCCAACCATTCCAGCAGATGGCTGTAGAAGAGGCGGTTAACAACTTTTATACGCTACAGAGGGCGATGGGTGAAATCTTCTCGGATGAGGTTCCCATCAAGCCGTATGAAGGTATGACCATCGACCGCCTCCGCGAGGTGATGGCTTACAACAACATCCAGTTCCCAATCCTTCCACGCAAACAGGGTGAGAGCTATAGCGCCTTCCATGAGCGGGTAAAGGAAAATGCGGTAAACGCAAAGCCGAACGTCCTATATGCCGAAGAGATCAAAATCACAGACGCGGAGAAGAAACGGTTGACGGTTGAGTTTGAGAGCCGTAACAGCCACAAGCACGGGACGTATTTTGAAGTCCTACGGGCTTTTGACGTGAACATTCCCGTTCAGGCTTCAGAATGGGTTGATTTTGCGAACGAGAAAGCGGGCAAGGAGAACAAGGTCATATCTCCCGTCTATCACGGCACGGGCTCGATTGGTGCTAGTATGATCTTGCGTTATGGCTTCGCTGTGGTAGAATCGACCGACAAGAGTGTGGTCGGGCGTATGCTAGGTGACGGCATCTATTTCAGTGACGTAGTAGACAAGGTCGCCCAGTATATCGGTGATGCTGGCTACTCTCGCGGGATCGGAACCAAGGGCTATATCTTCGAGATGGACGCACAGCTAGGTGAGCAGTGGGTAGACCACCAATCGGCTGGCGTCCCGAGTGCAACCTATCAGAAAGATGTCGTTTCTCCTGAATGGGCTGTTTTCAAACCCAACGGACAGCTACGAATCCGACGGGCATATGAGGTCCAGCTAATCAGCAAGAACGATATGTTGAGTATCCAGCAGAAGGCACTCACCGAATCCTTTACGGATTCTATCCGTGGTAAGGAAACAGCCAACTATGTCTTCATGGATGGGATGATTCCTGTTACCGCCGACCGTATGGTGCGATTCGACTCGCTTTCCCGCGTCGGTCGTGGTATAATTGACGTATCTGGTAAAGGTCCGATTGTCGTCATCAAAGGTGTGAAGACAGGTGGTACCTTCTATATCAAGGACACGCGGGAATGGTTAACGAATCCAGTAAATAAACAAGAAGTTCAAAAATTCCTCTCTTCTATAAGGTGAAACATGGATCAAATCAACGAAGGTCTTAAAGCGAAGTATGACGAGTTTAACTCATCCGCTAAACCGATTGACGACTGGAGCGTCGATGGCCAGCGCGCTCAGTGGTTTGTGGACAACGTCAAGAAACTGGATGATATCGACAAGGGTATGGGTGCTGGTATTGCTGCCACGCTCGGACTTATTGGCACGGGTCGTATCACGGGCAGGGACTCTAAAAACATCAATAAAATGCGAGAGACACTGACCGCCGACCTTCTATCCACTATTGCGAAAGGGGCTGCGTCTGGGCAGGCGGGGTACGTAAACGCACTCAAGAAGGTTAAGAAGAATATTGATGGTGTCAAGGGTCTTGACGGTAGCCTTAGCGGTATGTTCTCCCCACTGTACATTCAGGATGAGCTGGCCCGTGGCGGATACAAACCTGAAGAAATTAATCTAATCATTGGCGGCCTCTATCTCATTGGCCTGAAGGGGTTTGAGGCCAATACTGAAGGCGACAGGGAGGCACAGCGCTTCCTCCAACGAATGCAAGGTGGTGCTGCCATCAGTGCTGGTTATAAGACCATCGCTTCAGTAAGTGGTAAGGTTAAAGAATATTTCACCGCAGCCCGTGATGCACTCAAGTCGAAGTTTGTCATTGCCGAGGAATGTACTAATGGTTCATTTGAGGCTGCCCTGAACTATATCCTCATCGAATCCGCCAAACGTCGGTGATTTGACACGAATCAGATAGTGTAGTAATATTGAAGCCGCTATGGTTTAATCGCCATAGCGGCTTTTCTATTTTCAAAAATAGATATTGCTGTTATAACACGCTTCGTCATGAGGTAACGATGAACAAAGACCTACTAGTAGAAAACAGTCTGTACAAGACGCCAGCGGAGATGAACGATCTGCTGATGAATAAGGAAGGCGTCGCTAACGCTTTCTTTATTAACCTGTTCGGTACTCTTGGTCTTCTCAAGATCAGTTCCAAGCGCGGGACGATGAAGACCCACCTACAGGACGACGGTCAACTGCGCCTAAGCAACATCGCGGATACGAACAAGGACATTTCCCTGTCCGTTAAGCTTGCCGTGTCTGCTGGTATTATCAAATTCGCGGTGGCACAGGAAATCACGCGTCTGCTGTTCGCCCTGAAGAGTAAGCAAATCAAGGGCGAGGATCTTCAAGACGCGCCGCTGCGTGATATCCTTTCAAAAATCCAGTATAAGGCCCACCGCCCACACGTCTCACTGCTGCCGATCATCGAAGGCTTCGCCGATGGGTCACTGAACATCCAGCAGGTGGCCAAGCAGATGTTCCTCACGGTCAAGGCCCGCAAGAAAGAGCTGATGCCGTTTGCGACCGAGTTCTATGAGCTGGCCAAGCAGTATAGTGTGTATTTCCCGAAGGTGGACGATATCCCGATGACGGCTAAGGCTGCCAAAGCCCAGCAAGCCGCAAGCGCACAGATTCAGCCACAAGCCCCTCTCCAGACGGCAAGTGGCGTCACCGTCCAGCCAGTGACAATCGCCCAGAGTTCACGACCCGTTCCAACCAAAGCAGCTCCACCTGCCCCTATTCCACCAGTCCAGCCACCAGCTCCAGCACCCAAGCCCAAAGAGACGATTGATCAGTTTGTGGCCCGTGTCTGGAATCAGAATCTGGCGTCTGCTAACCTGCTGAATCAGGGTTACTATGATGATGTCAAGAAACAGCTAGACGACATCCATAGCGGTGGTTATCAAAAGGCCCTGATGGAAATCATCAATAGCAAACGGCCCGAGATCGCGGTCATGAACTTTGACGACTTGAAGAAATTCACCGAGGAAGGTTTTGGTGCTGTCATCAAGGCTCTTTCTGCCGACGCTTGGTTTGCCTATAACCTGTTCTGGCTACAGGCTAATATCATCGGTTATGAATTCATCAACTCCACTAACGTGGCGCTGATGGGTAGCATGAGAAGTTCTGTTGTCAAAGCCCCTGAGCTGATTCGTCCGTTTGCTGACGTCGTGCAGAACATTATCGGTTTCTGGATTACATACCTTGTCAATGCCAACGACAAGTCCGAATACAAGCGCGTAGTGAACAAGATGAAGTCCATCCTGTCACTAGTACCAGACGCGGCCAAGGCAATCATGATCTTTGATCCAGTGGCATGGGTCAATATCATGAAGAAAAACAACATCAACGAACATGCCGTTTTCAAGGCTTTTGCAGGTCCGATGTTTGCTGGCCTAGGTGACTTCAATAAGGACACTAACGGTATCGCTGACTGGAAAGCTCTACTCACTAATTACAAGGTTGATAACGTTGAAAAGAAAGTCAATGCCACAACCATTGATCAGTGGCTCTATGACACCCTGAATGCTTTGGCCGAAGATAGTAAGACTGGCTGGCGTCTGTTCGTAGGGTCAAATCAGGCGGCATCAACAACTCAATCAACAGCAGCATCCGCCACCAAATATACGATTACCCAACTCGCGGACGATGTATTGAAATTGGATTACTCGGGCTACATGAGCCCAGAGAAAGCTTTGGAGGTTAAGAACAAGCTCCTGAAGTTTGCCCCTGATATCTCCTTTGCAATTCATAGTCTTCTAGATTTCGCTTTCCCGAACAATAGTTTCCTGAAGCTGACGGAGGATGGGTTCCTTGAGTTCATGACGAACGGTTTCGGAGCTTTCCTTGATAATGAATATCCGCACGAGGATAACGCGCTACAGGCCTTGTGGATTGAGGCTAACGTCAAGAAACTAACCGACTTCACTGAAGCCGTTAACTCGATGCTTGGTCACCTTCTGAAGTGGGGTGATATTGGCCTCAACAAAGGCATCTATCGCAACGTCAACCCGAAGGAGATTGCGGAGAAGGTATGCGAGACGGTTCTTGCTTCATGGGTTGAACGGATTGATACGACTTCTACTGCAGCATTCGTCAAGTCCCTGACCGTTAATGGTAAGCAGATGGGCAAGGTTAATGTCGCTTCCGTTGAGCTAAAAACCATCTACCCGCAAGCCGTCATGGACTATCTGGAAAATCTGGGCGTCACTGCTGACTATATCGCCCTTGTCATCCTTGGTACCATGGTTGGACCATTCCCGAAAGCAAGTAATCAATCCTACGTGTGGGACATTGAACGTAATAACAGTTCAGAGATTACTAAACGTCTTGCTTCCAAGGGGATCATTGTTGACGGTAAAACCAAGACGATTGGCGGCATCGACTCGGCTCATGTAGTAGAATTGCTAGAGGCTGCCATCAAGGCTTCGGGTAGCAATGTAAAGATTGTCACGACCGCGAAAGGCGATTATGCAACCCCGTTTGCAGAAGGGTTCCATAAGTTCGTTGGTACGCTTGCGGTTAATATGGACTTTCATGCTGAAAAGATTGCTGGGCAACTGGTGGGGCTACCGAACTTCGTGTCCCTGTTTGAAGCGTATATGAAGGATCTGTTGAATCTTCAAACCGCCACGCTACGCAACTACTCGAACGAGGTGCTGGCCACGGTTCGGCAGGTTCACAAGATTCTCCTAGACGAGGCTTTGGAGAAGAAGGGAGGTGAGCTTGATTATGGTATTGACTATGAGACGACCGCGTTCTGGTATACACTCATCCTGATGCAGAAGACCGCACTCTTTGATGTAGATACGCAGAAGCGACTTGCAACGTTGATCGTCAGACAGGACCCGATCAAGACTGGTCTACCATATGGTGATCTAAAGGGGTTTGGCTTTACTGATGACTGGTTGTTTGAACGGGCGACGTCTGCCCTCTTTAACAAAACGGTTAGCATCGGCAGACTTGCATCATTCCTTCCTCTGTTCGCTGAGCGGGCAACTGTAGAGATCGTTTCTGCTTTGAAAGAAGACGGTTACTCACTGCGCCAGCTCATGAGCCACGATGCTCCATTTGAGGTCATGGCTGCGGGTCTTGGTATCGGCTTTCTGATTGACGTATCAGCAACACGGTACGATGATTATCTCTATAATGGTTTCAAGGCAACAAGCCTCGAACGTCAGAAGCAGCTAGTTACTGAAGTTCTCGATGAATCAAGAAAGAGCGGCGTGCCTTCAAGGATTGATGACGAGATTGCCAACGAGCACGTAGACTATATTCTTGACCTGAACCTGATGCGCCTGATTGGTGGAGGGGATCGGTATAGCCTTCCATGGGTGTATGAGTTTGTTCGGGCCTATTTTGAAAAGAATATTGCCGTTCTATATGATCATTTTCCGTCGCCCGCATTCGCAATCAAGTTTGCGGAAGACGAAGTGGTGGAGAGTAGGACGAAGGATAGGGTTCTCCGTGACATCCAAAAGGTGAAGTTAACCTATGGTGACAATACAGGTTTCCGATCCTATAAGAACTTCATCGTTGAAAATGCAACGGAGATTATCAAACGGACAACAAAGCCCGAGGTGATTAATCAGCTTGCTTCATCACTGAGACCAGTTTTTGAGGATCTGGGGCAGGTTAGGGATATCAATGAAATTGTACACCTTGCCAGTTTCATGATTGCAATTGATGATAAGAATCCTAGCGCGGCTAATGAAATCTACTCACAGATGTCAACCACCGCACGGAGCAAACTAATCAAGTCAATCGCGGGTCCGATTCTCTTTAAATCGATTCATGACCGTCTGATGGGCGAGGAGATTCGACCAGAGAACAAGGCGAAGCCAGAAGACATTCCTTCCATGCTGGCACGGAACAACATTGACCTGACGAAACGCACGGCTGTAGGTAAGAAGGCATCCTTCCGTGAAGCCTTGAATAATAGTATGGATGGTTCCTTCCTCCCTGATCTGAAAGCTGTACGTGTCGATAATAGTGATCAGGATGAACTGGACAAAGCATCGGCTAGGCTTAATGGGCTATTCCGTAGTAACAAGAAACACGGCCCAGAAGGTCTAGAGGTATTGGCGATCTATGACACGTCAATCACAAACGGTCCAGAGTGGGATGAGTTCGCGGCAGAACGTTCCAGGAACGGGGAGCCGAACCAATACTTTGAGACTGTCTGGCACGGAACAGGTACGGTGGGTGGTGCCATGATCCTTCGCTTTGGTTTCAAGATTACCCCGTTTGATCGTGCAACCATGGCTGGACGTGCTCTAGGAAACGGAGTCTACTTTGCGAAGTTTACGGACAAATCACTGCAATATCTCCGCGACGACACTAACCGTATTACTCGCTGTGTGGGTAATATCGGTTATCTGTTCGAGATGGAGGCACAGATTGGTCGTGCTGCCAAAAAGAACAGTCAACCTTGCGGTCCAGATGAAGGCGTGACATGCGACCACCGTTCGGGTGGATTTGCCGAGGCCACTAACCATCAGGACTTCCTTAGTCCAGAGTGGGCGGTCTTCAAGGAGAAAGGTCAGCTACGTATTAAAAAGGTCTACAAGGTGAAGATCGTTGATCTACCTGTGTGGAAAGCCAATTGCATTAAACATGGGATTAATCCAGTATGAAAATGAGATCATTCAATACCTTTCTAACGGAAAAGGAAACCCCAGAAGAAAGTGGCTCAATGTCATGGTGTTTCCTTCAAGGTCAAATCCCAGTATCGGCCGATGAGACCGTAGACTGGACCGAGTGGAAAGCTCCGCGTGGTGTCAAGCTGGACGGTGGTGCATGGGGTATCAGTGTTATCGTTCCCAATGACAAGGGCGTCACCGACATCTATCAGGTGGATGACATTTCCCGCTTCATGAATGGAACAGATCTGAAGGACTTCCTACAGGCCGTATACGGCAAAGTCTCTTGACATTCTAAAGTCCGTGTTGTAACTAAGCAGTAAACGGGAAGCCCCTAGGTGTTGACATCCTAGGGGCTTTTTGCTATCATGGGGTATTCATTTGTCATTGGAGCATGAGCAATGTCCTTTTACACTCACTTTCACCAAAGAGGCGGGGCTATCTTCCTCCGTTGGGTTGATGATCAGGGAAAACGGCGCACGACGGTGGTGCGCGACTTCCAGCCCACCCTATACGTCAAAACGAATGAGGAGACGGGCTACACCTCCATCTTTGGCGACAACGTGAAGCCCGTCCAGCAGGAGGGGGTTAAGGAAGCAAAAGACTTCATCCAGCGATACGATGGCGTGGACGGCTTCACCCTGTTCGGTAACACCAACTGGGATTACTCCTACATCAACGAACGCTGGCCGATGGAAGAGATTCCGTACAAGCGGGAACAGGTCAGCATTTACATGTTCGACATTGAAACGGAAGTGGGTGATGAGTTTCCCGATCCGATGCGTGCCGATCAGCGAATCAACCTGATTACCATTCTAACTGGGAAACGCTATGTCATTTGGAGCTTCCAAGACTTTGATGAAACCAAATTCGACAAGCTCTATGACTTCCCTGTAGAGAAACGGATTTTCAATGATGAAGATTCCATGCTGAAAAACTTCATGGCCTTCTGGACTGGGAACTATCCCGACGCTTTGATTGGCTATAACTCATCGCGGTTCGACGTGCCTTATATCGTTAACCGCGTTCGCCAGCGCCTAGGTGAAGAGGTGATGAAGACACTATCACCCGTGGGACAGGTCAAGGAGTATCAAATCGACGTGAAGACGGTCGGTTATCGCCTGATTGGGGTAGAGCACCTTGACTACATTTTAATGTACAAGAAGTTCATCCCTGGGGAGCGGGACTTTACCCTTGACGCTGTAGCAGAGGACCACCTACATGAGGGCAAACTCGAGAACCCGTATGCCACGTTCCGCGAGTTCTATGAAAAGGACTTCCAGCGGTTCGCACAATATAACTGCCGTGACGTACATATCCTCTACCGTCTGGATGAGAAGCTACGGTTCATTCCCCTGCTGATGGGCGTCGCCTACATGACGAAGGTGAACTACGAGGACGTGTTGGGGACAGTGAAAGCATGGGACGCGTACATTCAAAACTACCTGTACAGTCAAAAGAAATTCGTACCTGCCGTGTTCTCACCAAAGCAGCCTGACCGTTCAATCATCGGCGGCTACGTGAAAGACCCGATTGCAGGGCGCTATGAATGGGTTGTCTCATTCGACGCGAACAGCCTATACCCATCCATCATCCGTTCATTCAACATTAGCCCAGAGACGATTCTTGCGGAGCACGAGGTTCCCGAGGAGCTGCAACCATGGTATGATCGGCTTCAAATCGATTCCATGGCCCGCGACGAGGAGTTGACTCCGCTACTGGAAAAGCATAACCTTGCCATGACCGCGAACGGGCACTTTTTCAAACGGGACAAGCAGGGCGTGATCCCCTTCCTCATGTCCAAGGTTTATAATGACCGCGTGGCTGCCAAGAACGAGATGAAGAAGCACAAGAAAGAATTGGTCGCAATTGAAGCAGAAATGAAACGTAGGGGTCTGGTATGACAGATTACACGACGCTAACCGATGAGGAGCTTAAGGAAGCCATGCTGCGGGAAGAGGCAGCAATGTCAAACCTGAACATCAAGCAGAACGCCCTAAAGGTGTTCCTGAACAGTGGATACGGCGCGCAGGCTTCCCCGTTCTTCCGATTCTTCGACTTCCGCTGTGCGGAGGGCATCACGTCCTCAGGTCAATTCTTCATCAAGACCGTGGGCGAGCAGACGGCTGAATATATTGACAACCTATCGGGTGTTAAGGATTCCCTGATCTATTCAGACACCGACTCCGAATATCTGACCGTCAATAGCCTGATCAAGAAATGCGGGCTTGACAAGCTGCCGAAGGATAAGCTCATTGATGCGGTGGACAAGATTTGCGAGCAGAAGATCGGGAAGGCTGTTGATCGTTCGTGTGGTAACGTAGCCAACCGTGCCAACGTCTTTGAGAACCACCTAGCAGTCAAGCGCGAGAAGATCAGCGAATCCGCCATTTTCGTCCAGAAGAAGGCATATGTTCTGCTGGCATGGGACAACGAGGGCGTCCGATATACGGAGCCCGAGATTAGTGCTACTGGCCTAGAGGTCAAGCGTTCCAGCACCCCGAAGTTCTGTAGGGATGCTTTGGCCGATTGTCTCCGTATCCTGCTGACGGGCACCGAGCGCGAGCTACGGGCATACGTCAAGGATTTTGAAAAGACCTATCAGGAGCAACCCCTATACGAAATCGCCATCCCGTCTGGGGTCAAGGGGCTGGACAAGTACGCTGACGCCAAGACCATCTATAAGCAGGGTTGCCCAAAGCACGTCCGAGCTTCCCTACTCTATAACCACTACCTGAAGACCCACAACATCGCTGGTAACTATCCGCCGATTCAGGAAGGCGGGAAGATGCGTCGGGTTGCCCTAACCCTACCTAACCCCATTGGTGAGGACACTATCGGTTTCGTGGACAAGCTCCCGCCCGAGTTCGGTCTGGACAAATACGTAGACCGCACCGAACAATTCGAGGGGTCCTTCATCAAACCATTGGAACGTGTGACAAAAGCCATCCACTGGTCTCATGAGCAGAAAGCAACCCTTGACGACTTCTTCGGCTGATGATACTATGGTGTCACTTTAACCGTGGAGGTATCACTATGGAACAGTTCAAAACCATCGAGGCCGCATGGAAGTGGCTGGCCGACCAAATCCGCCTGAAGGGGGGCTATCAGTGGCCCGTCAATGCACAGAACAGGCTGGATAATTGGTCGGTGGATGAATGGATCTGGGGCGTCTTCAAGTTTCAGGTGATGGATTCTGGCTACTATATGAGAGTTCGCCACTCTGTGGATGGGTGGGATGTTGCCGAGTCTAGGACCAACAAGGGAACCGCGTACACCGCGGATGGTATCAGCGAGGAAGACTTCATGGCGATCGCCTCCCTTCTGAAAGACGCGGTTGATAACGCAGGTTGAGTGGTAAGAGAAGCCCCCTATCCGTTGAGGATTAGGGCTTTTATATTATGAAACGGACTTCGGAAATTTTGATGGTGATGAAAACATAGAGGTGCCTGAAGACCCGCATGAATAGCCGATCTAGAAATTTTGAGGCCGTTCTTTTGCATGTTTGAAAATCGAGGTGGTATGGTGGTACCACCTAGGTGTTAGAGGACTCACTAGACCCCTATAATTATAGGCTCAAAATGGTCTAGTTTGTGCGAGATAGGGTCGAGGATCCCCTTGCTATTGACCTGCACCGAAAACTAGTCTAGAATGCACACATCGAATCATTAGAGGACACATCATCATGAAACGAATCTACGTCTTGCAATACCCAGATGGGCCTTCTGGGACGGCTGGGAGAAGCACAACGATCCCATGATGACTAAGTGGTATGATGACTGGGAGAAGGCGGAAGCCGATAACCACGAGTGCTGTGGTGGTATCATGAAGATCAGGTCTCTGGTCATCCGTACCGCTGAAATCGAAGAGGTAACGCAATATGATTAACTGTATGTCACACACTGGTGCTTGGGTGAACGTCCAAGCGTTCTCCCAAGAGGCTGGACGTCGTGTCTGCCAAGAGCTATGCACGCAAGTGGCCATGAGCCGCCATTATAATTACCTGAACGTCAGTAGCAAACCCGCCGACGAGGCACTGAAAGATATCGGCTGCATGGGATGGACAGAGACCGTAATCAACCTAGGGGATGCTACGCGCTTCTGGTTCGATGATGAGGTCATGGCGATCTTCAAGGTTGCACTGCGGGAAGGTGCTTTGATCATCAACCATAGCACTTCCCCCACTGTGTTTGATGATGTCTTCTCCTCCATGCTGAAACGGGAAACGATCAAGGCAGCCGATTATCTGGCCCAGCGCGACCACATCCTGAAGCTCGCCCATAAGTTCGCCGCTGAGCATCCGCATATGGTAGAGCAGGTTGGTTCGGATATTGAAATCCAGATCCCAGACTGGGGTGTGGTCGGCCTCTATGAAGAGGAAGGCGAAGGCGGGGTCTATGTTCGCGGCCTCAGCGGCCCGACGGATATCATCATTCTCCTAGCTGGATGGATTGACAAACAGAAGCGGTAGGAGTATCATAATTCCATTGTCATTATTGGAGAACATCATGAAACCCCAAGATTTTGCAATGGCTGGTGTAGTAGCCGCAACCTGCGTCTATGTCGGCCTGATCGTCGGCGGCCTACTCTGGATGTTTGAAACGTTCCTGATGATTATCACTAAGTGAGGTGTAGAAATGTCTGAGCGCAAGATGGTTACGTATCGGGAGATTGATCGTCTGTCCCCCATCGCGGGTGCCGATGCGGTTGAGCTTGCCCATATTGGCGGCTGGCAAGTCGTGGTCAAGAAAGGGGAGTTCGAAGTGGGCGATGGGGTTGCCTACTTTGAAATCGATTCATGGATTCCCCATGAGGTCGCTCCGTTCCTTTCAAAAGGCAAGACCCCCGCAATCTATAATGGGGTTGCTGGTGCACGGCTGAAGTCTGCCAAGATTCGCGGTGCCCTGTCTCAAGGCCTGGTCCTCCCCGTGAACAGCGTCGAATATCTGGAAATGGGTCAACCCCTGCTGGGCGACGATATTTCAAAATACTACAATGTCCAGAAATGGGAACCGATGGTGGCTCTATCTCTGGCTGGCCAGCAGAAGGGGTTGTTCCCCGCCGAGCTGAACAAGACGGATCAGGAGCGGGTTCAGAATCTGACTGATCAATGGTTCATCGCCACCGAGGAACTGGGGGCTACCTTCGAGGTCACGGAAAAGCTGGACGGCACGTCTGCCACCTACTATCTGGATGCCGACGGCGGGTTCCATGTCTGTAGTCGCAACTTCGAGCTTAAGGAAGAAGACGGTAACGTCTACTGGAAGATCGCCAAGAAATATCGCATTGAGGAAATGATGCGGGAAATTGGCCTGCAAGGATATGCGGTTCAGGGTGAGATCATCGGCCCCCAGATTCAAGGTAACAAATACGGCCTCAAGGATCAAGAATTCTTCGTGTTCGATATCCAACGGGCAGTGGCCTTTGAATATGTCCGCCCAAACATCCGCACGAATTGGGTATCCATGATGGGCCTTCAGCATGTCCCCGTATTGGAATCCCACGCAGTTCTGAAAGGTCGGAATCGGATTCTGGAAGAGGCCGACGGACAATCCATGGTAGGAGTGAAGCCGAAGCGGGAAGGGGTTGTCTGGAAGGCAGCCGACGGCGGCGATAGCTTCAAGGCGATCAGTAACGCTTGGCTGCTGAAGAACGAGTAAAATATCACTTGACTATGTGGATGGGTTGGGTATAATGGTATCCAACCCATTAGCAATGAGGTGTATACCATGAAGAACCTGATCTATGTGAAGGGCGACCATCTGGATGCCATTGCTGTTGCCCGTAGGATTGCCGAGGAAAGGGGAATCCCCCTGAACACCCAAGGTGCCACCATCCAGAACTTCTTCCGCTTTGCGGAGTGGGTTAGTGAAACCATTCGAGGTCTGAATCCCCGTGTCTTCTTCATCGGTGCGCCCCTGCTTCCCGCTATCTCAAGCACGGAAGATGACTGCATCTGTGAGATTGAACGCATCCGCTTTTACATGAATATGAATCAACGCAACATCTTCGTGTGCTGTATGTCTAGTAAGAATCGGATGTATGAGCCGATCTTCATGCCAGAGGACGGGGTTGTGTGGGAGGGGAACAAGGAACTCACCATCGCGCCCATGGAACCTGTAACACGCGCTGTTGACTTCGACGACATTCCCGAAGCAATGGAACCTATTGGAGCTCTTCAGGTGGCTGATTATGAATGCTAAGCGACGCGGGTTTGTAGACCTGTATAACAACACCCATGCGCTGGATGGGATTGACGGATTACGGGACAAGATTACTGAATCGGCGGCAAAGCGATTCGGTGAACCTTATGTCAAGGTGAAAGACCTAGCAGACCTTCGCGGTCTAGTGAAAGACATCTTTGACCTAGACTTGCATGAGATGGTCCTTGTCATCCCCGACACCATCCATGTAGAAGGATGTGATGAACAATTTGCAAAGGATATCGTCCGCGCAATCAAGAAACATCAGACGGGTTTCTTCGTAGCCTACAGCGGCTTCCAAGGATATTACCCAGCATTGTTCAAAAAGTGCTCCACGGACTACGTAGACCATTGGGGTGGATGGGGTTATGACGACATCCCGCTATACGTCTTTACAGACCTGCGGAAGTCTGGTACAGTGCATACCGAAGAGAACCTTGCGGGCGACTACATCATTTCAAAGGATTTGAAGTGGTCCGCAAAACTCGCTGACCGTAAAATCACACTGAACGGGATCAGCGCCGAGAACTTCATCAAAATTTGGGTGAACACACCATGAAACGATACATTGTCCGTCACCAATCGGGTGACTATGTCCGCCTTGTCAATCAACCCGCTGGTGGGCATGATCAGCTAGTGCCGCTGTTCGTTACCTTCCGCGAGGATGCTACCATTTTTGAAAACCCGCAGGCCGCCCTACTGTCTATCTTCGGCAGCAACACCCTGCCGCTTGGGTATGAACTCATCAAGGCTGACGTCACCGTCACCTTTGACGTCATCGCCGCCACCAGTCCGCAAGACGAGCAGGAAGACGACTGGCAGCCAGAACAGGAGTTCTGGAACGTTGCCGCCATCGAATACGGACATGATTACATCGCAGTCAATGATATGCGGGACGTCGCCGACGACCACGACGCGAAGTGGACTGATCTTTCCAAGATGACCAGCACGGAATTAGCCCTGCGGATCAAGACAGACAAGCTAGACCTGAGCGACACCGATTACGTCTATCTGGGCGAACATGCTTACCACACCGTCGCGGCCGAGCTGGTCAAGAAGATGGTAAAGGATAACTGGCACGCGCTATTCGTCATTGACGTAGGTGGTCGGAAGCTGCGCGGTCGCCGACCCATCTTCCCAGAGGGGTCCTACGGTGTCTCGATTGAGAACCCCACCCTAGTAGGCGACGCCGACTGCTAATCCTTCGAGCAAAAAAGCCCGCTTTCCATGAGGTCCTGTAAATAGGATCATATGGTCAGCGGGCTTTTCCGTTTCTTGAGGTGAAGAATGAGTTATATTAAGCTTCGGCAGCAGTTTGAAAAATTCAGACGGGAGAAGGGTGTCGACGCGATGTCCCGTGAGGCCATCAAGTGGTTCATGGAGAACACCCGTGCGCTGAGCGGCCATGCTTCCCTGACACGGACCAGCAAGCTGGGACGCATTACAAGCCAGCCGATACCAGGCAAATTCTACGCATACATGTATGATCCGAAGACAAAGGATGAGATGCCTTACTGGGACACTATGCCGCTGATCCTATGTACGGCTGTTACGGAAGATGGATGGTACGGGATCAATTTCCATTACATGCCGCCTGCTATCCGTATGCGGATCATGGAAGGATTCCTAGAGGGCCTGCACGCCAACACCACAAAACGGATGAAGCTCCGCATGAACTGGAAGCGCGCCGAGTATGTTGCGTCCAAAGTAGGTGCTTCAAAATCCCTGAACCATTCCATTAAACGATATCTGGCCAATCACGTTAGAAGCCCTATCGTTGATATCGACCATCAGCACTGGGTCATGGCCGTGTTCCTTCCCCTTTCACGTTTCAAACGCAATCGGCTCCGTAGCTGGAGCTAAAAGAAAAGCCCCTTTCCTCGCGGATTGGGGCTTTTTTCATTTCTGGACTGGAATCACGCGGTCGAAAATCTTAGCGTTAATGTCCTCCTGATTGTTGGGGAGGCAAACGACATAGACAGGATCATTCTCGTTTAGATCGATTGAATAGGTTCCGTCTACGGCCGATCTTGTCATCCCTAGCAGGGTTCCATCAGCGCGGGAATGGACCGCTACGTATCGCTGGATTGGCTGACCAGTGTGGCCAAGGACTCTACCTGCTACCTTATAGGCTTTTGGCTTAGGTGGCTTCTGGGTCTCTTCCTCCAATATGACGTCCAAGACAGCAGGCGCGTTAACATCAATGAATGCTTTGTAAGCTTTCCCGCGTCCGTCTTTTACGAAAACGGAATATTTCCGTTCCTCGCTTAAGTCTGGAAGCTCAAACAGACCGTTGGGGGTTTCAACCTGCTCCCTTTGGTAGCTACCCGTCTCTTGGTCAGCGAGGAAGACGATTGCTTCCGTATAAGGGCGAAGAATTCCGTTTTCATCAGCCTTCTTAACCGTCCCAGTAATGGAATAGTTGCCGCCGATCAGAGTGCCACCTCGGATAGCAGGAATCATATCATCTAGAGTTTCGTAATGGAACTCACCGAAGTCACGCTGCGATTCCTCGGGTTCGATTGCGGTAATGAAGTCCTCGATGACAACGAATCCTATTTCTAGTGCGTCTTCTGACGGGTCTGGAATCCGACGGGGGAGGTTTTGCTTCGGCTCCTTGAAGGTATCATGTTCAACCATCCCAGCTATACCGCCGTCAAACGGTGTATCCACTTCACCCGCATATCCGAAACCGATTCTTAGACCTAGATTCGAGTTAGTGTTTCCGCTGGCTGCTTTCATACCCACTCGGTTTCCATCAATCCATAAGGTGAAGTTTCTACCGTCATATGAATATGAGACATGATGCCACGCCCCGTCCGTCACGGGATCGGTTGACATAATCATACCCGACGGGGAAACGTCGTCGGTTGAAATCGGAACGGAGAGAACTACCCGCCCCTCGGTATTGATTCCGCAGAACGGGTTCCTATAGTTATTGACGTGCGAGAAGATGGGAGAATATCCTCTAGCTGGAGCCGCGTTAACCTTCACCCAGAATTCCAGCGTGAAGGACTTTCCCAGTGAACCATAATCAATAGACGGGGTTTCCTTTGAGAAATCCAGATAGTTGGTGTTTGGTGGGATGGCGTCATCGGAACGCCAATTTAAAACACCCGTGGATGTTCCAGACGTAGACCCGTCAAGGTAATCATATAATGGAAGAATTTTCATCGTTGATTACCATTTGGTTGCATTGAAATATACCCCACCTTGACCCGTTGGCCACCACATCAGCAAGTTATCTGGTTGAATTTGTTTAACGTCTTCAATAAACAGCGGCTCCGTTTTATGCGGCTTGAATGTCATTGGTGTGTAGTATAGCCCTGGGGCATATCCATATGCAACACGCTCGCTGTTTATCATCGCGCGCTGGATATAAACGGCAAAATCCGCCGCATTAGTTTGCCCAAGAGAGTATTCGTCGTTAGTACCGCTTTTATAGGCAGACCATATGCCGATTGTTTTCGGGTCCCCGATTGCGGTATAGTCCCGCTGGATTAACATATTATAGCCCGTTGAGGCGATTGTTTTTGTTTGTAGGTTTTGTGTTTCAGGGACCGTGGTTTGTTGATAATATCCCGAATCATCTGGAAGGCCGCCTATGATCGCATTATATTTGTTGTTAGCCTTCGTGGTTTTCATTGTCCCAAAACACTGGATACATGACGTAGCGAAATCGCCACTTTTAGCAAAATTTCCGTTGTTTTGTCTTGTAAGATAATTATTATCAATTAGATTATATAAGAAATGGTTATTAACCAAGATTGCCCATGGGTATTTTCCATCATTATAATTTCCTCGTTTAGCAAATCTGGTTCTATAAAGGCCTTGCATCGAGGTGTCATAACTCTCGAAGTTATCAAACCACGACATTGCAAATACCTTGAATCCGTATCCTTTTTCTTCCGTGTCGTCTACCATAAAGAACGGTTGATCGAAGCCTAGACGTTCCGACTTATAGACTGCCTTAAATCCGTCGGCGGACTGGGCAACCTTCTTCCACCCAGCAGGTGTCATCTTGAATTTGATGGAGCCCGTAGCAGACCCGTCGGCAACACCTACGGTTTCAAATTGGAAGGTGTCCTTATAGGCTTTGGTGATGCGATGCTCCCCGTTCAGTTGTGCGGGGGAAGCTCCTGAGACACTAATCACCCAGTGCTTTTGCAGACCATGATTCGTGCACGTAACCGTAGCAACGTTACCCGAGACGGACACGCTAGTGGCCGTTTGTTCCCCAAACCCATCAACAAGGACCGCATTCATCCATCTAATGACACTACCTTTCTCCGCTGAAATAACAGGAGCCCCTTTCATTGCGTGGTGAAAATATTTGACTTCGGTGCTTGCTGGCATGATAATCCTCTGAAAATAGAAAGCCCTATAGATGAAAATATCTATAGGGCATCGTCGTTTATAGGTTGATAATCTGCCAACGGACTTCATTTTCAAATTCGTCGGACCCGTCATCAAAGATACCGAACGGGGCAAGCTCCTCCATCATGGCTTCCGCGTTTTCTTCAATAAACTTTGATTTAAAATTCGTATTATTCAGATCCTTGAAATAGTCTTGGGTAGAAGCCCACGCGAAGATAACCAACGCCATCACTAGGTCGTCATGGGTTCCTTCATCAGCGGCATAGGTCTTGGCCTTGGCGATGAAGGACGTTAGCTCTTGGATTGTGTCCGCGTCATTGATGATCAGCTTACGCGACTCCACCAGAGCTTTCAGGGACGAACACCCTACGCTTTTTGATTTAACCGTAGTCCGTAGTCCGTTGACTCCGCCTTTCCATGCACCTAGCACGACCTTCCCGTGTACATTCCCTGTGGTGAGCGTGTTCTCATATTCCTCTTCGGCATATAGGGAATCGGCTACGGCTTCGCCCACATCATTGGTTTCTACTAGGATGGCCGCATCATTGTATTTGTGTCCAATATCAGCAAGAATCCTTGCCATCATGAGATAGCTTGTGCGGTTGTTCCTGAAGACGGCAACCTGACGGTAAGGAAGCTCAGTGATGTCGATAACTTGAGCTACGGAGTAGTCCCCACCTACGCCCCGCGATATATCAGCCCCGATGAAATATGTCCGACCTTCCTTCGGCTCCTCATAGACCTTGACGGACTCGGAGACCTTGATTGGTGTCTGATGGACGAGTGTTCGTAGGGTAGCGCCGTCGATCAACGTGCCACCCGAACCTAGGAATTCACATGCATATTCTTGGTCCCACGTCTCTTGACCTACGTCAGCAATCGTCTTCCTTTTAAATTCTTCATCGCGGCCAGGAATTTCATGCCATTCCACGCGAAATGGGACAAAATCCGACCGCCCTTCCTTGGCCTCCGTCCACATCTTGTAGAAGAAGTTCATCCCCTTCGGTGTGGAGAAAATGGTAATCTTGGACTCTTTACCAGACGAGATGGTTGGATATACTGACTGGAAAAACTCTTCTGCCTGATTGGTTGGAATGAACGCGAATTCATCGAGGACCAGCCACGCCACAGACTGACCACGGATAGCACTACCGCTAGTAGCAGCTGCGATGACCTTGCACCCATTCCCTAGGACGATGCTACCCTTGTTCCACTCTTTAACGCCTACCTGCATCCAGTGGGGCAGGTTCTCATACATGTCCTTTACACGCCCAAGAATCTCCCGTGCGGTTGCCGCCTTGTTAGCGAGGATGGCCACGGTCTTGCTCTCGTTGAAAAGAACGTAGTGGAGAACGGCTGCACCTGTCGTGGTAGACTTACCCGCCTGTCGTGGAAGCACCATGATGACCTTCCGATTCTTCAGCTCTAGGCTCACAATCTCCTCTTGGAAATCATACAGCGAGAACTTTATCACGCCCTTGTCGATGTTCGTAATGTAGACGTAGTTTTTAATGAAGTGGATCGGGTCTTCATAACACTTCCTCAACTCTTCGACGTGATGGGCGGAGAACTCCACCTCAACGCCCGCCGACTTGAGCTTGGGGTTATTCATGTAGACCTGCGGGGCTTCATTACCTGCCATCTTGACATCCTGTCATTGATTTGTTAACATACCCGTATCTATAGGAATCGGCTATGAACGTGAAAGCATTGTGTGGTTGTGGGAAGCAGGTAGCTTTCATCCGTAACAGTGATGAAAGTCACGCCACGCAGATTGAAAGCTTGACGCGTCAAGGCTACAAGGTTATGATGTCGGAAACCTTGGAACCATCACCCTTCGCCATTGAACCATGCTATGAAAATCCAGACTGCTGCTTCAAATCCGTTTACACGAATCGCGCAGGAATTGCGCCAGTATCCCCAAAGCCGAGAAACTGCGGTGCTGTCTTTGGTGCAGCAATACACCAAGGACGCGCATGGGATTCTGCAGCGGAAGATGGGGAAGCGGATAGTCCTGCCGAAGGTCAGATTGAATGGTAGGCTGTCCGTTACGATGGGGCAGGCTAGATGCGACGAAGGACAGTTCTGGATTGAAATTTCCTCAAAGATGTTCCTGGAAGATAGCGTGGTGCTACGGAACGTCGTCTATCATGAGATGGCGCATGTTGCCGACTTCAGCCTGTTCCAGCAATGGGGTCATGGCGAATCATGGCAGTGCCTGATGAAGCTCCTCGGGCTTCCTCCCGACCAGTATGCGAAGGAGGAAGAGTATGTAGCTATTGGTTATGATGTTGTTCGGAAGAAACGGATGAAATGATCCGATGAAAGGGGCTTGTCGGCCCCTTTTTCTTTTTGTATTATGTTCCCATCACCTCTAGGAGATAGTGGAAATGAAAGTAACCCATGACGCAAAGATTAAGCACCGCGCAGCGGTGGCATATGCCTTTGGGAAGCTCCATGATAGACTTTTCAAACACCCCCTCCTCATCGACCTGAACGACGGGATCATGGATGAATGGGGCGTAGAGACCTATGAGCTGAACGGCTACTACCTCCAAGTGGTAGGTGAGTGTGCTTCGGTTGGCAAAGGGACTCCCGATTGTCATGAGTGGGAGGTAGTTCGCCGCTATAACTGGTATGGCGACGAGTTCACCTTGTACGGCATCAGTGAAGAAGCCTTCACCAAAGGAGTGTAATATGTCACTGGTTTCCTATGTCATCGGTTACGCGGTGGCCTTCCTTTTCCTTGCAATCCTGTCTTTCAACGTGTATCATGCTCTCGGTCTGTGGACGCTAGTCTTCTGGCTGGCTTGTTCCTACGGATTGAAAGACAGCGGGACGCGAAACCTTGTCTTCTACGGGTTCCTTCTGGTATCCACCATTCTGAACATCATTGATTGGATTTAAGAAATGAAAGCCGTTCTCACCATCGGGGTTTCTGCCAGCGGTAAATCGACTTGGGCGGACGAATTCGTCAAAGAGAACCCTAGCTTCCAAAAGATCGAACGGGACTGTATCCGTAAGGGGATCATGTTCCAGAAGGGATATAACGGCCTTGATTGGTCTAAGTGGAGGTTCCAATGGGAGAAGGATGTCACGCGGGAGCATGAACGGCTGATCGACGTTGCCATTCAGAACGGGCGTGACATTGTTGTTAGTGATACGAATCTGAACCCGAAGACTCGCGCTTCCCTCACCCGCCGATTCAAAGAGGCTGGATATGAGGTGGAAGAACGGATGTTCCCTATCTCTTATGAAGAGGCGGTTGCCCGCGATAGCCGTCGGCGCTATGGTGTCGGACCTAGCGTGATTGCCCAGCAGATGGAATCATGGGACAAGCAGTTTTCAAAAACCTATGTCCCTGATACCACCAAGCCGCAAGCCCTGATCCTTGACCTTGATGGAACCATTGCCCATCATGACGGGAAACGGGACATCTACGATACGGCAGCCGCTATCAATGACCGTTGTGACGGTGAGGTGAAGGCTATCGTCAACGGACTCCGTCATCAGGGATGGTATATCATCGTCCTGACTGGTCGGAAAGCTGCCCATAAGCAGGCTTCGCTGGACTGGCTGAAGAAGAACGGGATTCCATTCTTTGAGTTCCACTGCCGCCCCGAAGGTGATGAGGAACGCCATGATGACGAGGTGAAACTCGACGTATTCTGGCGTGACATTGCGCCGCGCTATAACGTGCGCGCCGTGATTGAAGATCGCCCACGCGTGTGCCGTGCATGGAGATCCATCGGCCTGAAGACCTTCCAAGTCGGCAACCCGCACAAGGAATTCTGAGATTGACAAATCAAACAGGTGTCGTATAATGGCGACACTTTCAATGTAGTAACCCTTCCAACAATTTGTAAGGACAACACCATGAGTGAAACCGCAACCCCCGCCGTTGAGCAATCCCTATCCCTAATCGTAGAAGCCATGGAGCTTCTGGTGAAGAATCAGGAAGCCATCACCACGCGTCTGGATAATCTGGATGAGTTTGTTACCAGACTGGATCAAGACCTGCAAGCTCTTGAAGCCATGGTGGCCGAGGATGACGAGAAACAGCACTGGACCGAGACCATGGACAAGAATCATGACCTGTCGCCTGTAATTTACCGCTATAGCCGCTACGGTATCCGTGACTATCTTGGCGCCTTCTATGAAGGCGAGATCGATAACCTCGGCGGCGTGACTTATGCCTTCCAGATTGATTATGTTACGAATGAGGTCTATGCGGGTGTGTCGATCTGCCGCCGTGACGACAACTTTGATAAGGCCCTAGGTCGCGGGGTTGCCAAGAAGCGGATGGAGATGTGTCCTATCACGTTCGAATATGACAGCGAGGACACCCTCATCAAGGCATTCTGGTCTAAGGTCTATTCAATGTACTATGAAGATGATACGGACCCGCTGATCAATACTCTGTTTCAGATTGATACAACGGACTTCATCACAGGGACGGTGGACCAATGAATAAGGAACGAGTGGAAGCATTGAACATCATCAGTTCTCTGGTGAATTCCGTTTCGGCTGACATCGTAAAGAACTGTTCTGGTAATAGGTTCGATGGTGATGCTTTCGACGTATCAACCAAAGAACTGAAGCTGTTTCTTGAATTAGAGCAGCTGCTACGGGACTCGATGAATGGAAACTGAAAACAGGGAGGGGATCGGGCGATTCTACCTGACCCCTAAAGGGAGCTATCCCTCTGTTACTACGGTCCTCGCCGCGTCACAGGATCATTCATTTTTGGATGAGTGGCGGGCGAGGATCGGGGAAGAGGGAGCTAACCGAATTTCCAAGGAAAGCACGGATATTGGGACCCACCTTCACTACCTGTTTGAATGCGAGCTACAGGGGATGGAGAAACCAACCCCTGAGAACAAGGAACAAGAGACCGCTACTAGGATGTTCAAGGTCTCCCTCCCGAAGCTACGCGCATACGTAAAGGAAGTGGTAGCGATGGAGACTCCTGTTTGGTCCGATCAGTTCCGAATCGCTGGACGGTTTGACTTGCTTTGCGTGAACAAGCACGGTAGACTGTGTTTGCTCGACTTCAAGAATAGTCGGAGAGCAAAGACCGTTGATCAGATTCAAAACTACCGCCAGCAGCTAGGTTTCTACACCCAAATGATCAAGGAAACCCTAGGCAAGACGGTAGAGGATCAGACGATCTTCATGGTAACACGTGAAGGGTTTGTGCAGCAGTTCCAGTTCAAACCCAAGGACACCCCGCGCTCCGAGCTTGTCGCAATCCGTAAGCATTTCTGGGAAATTCATCATGTTTAAAGAAGCACGCAAGAAGTATGTCGGTCGCCGCAGTCTGATTCTGGAAGCGGTGGAGCTTGTTCCTCTGCTTGCCGCGATGACGATTCTATTTGCATTCGTCATCTACCTTGCATTTTTCGTTATGGTATAATCGTATGATCAACAAACCTACACCAGACTGGATCGAGCGCATGGATTTTGCCGAGGAAATCGAGAAGATCGCTCTCGAGAAGGAAATCGGAATTCTGGACGCGGTGCTGGAATTCGCCGATATGATCGAATGGGAACCTGAATGGCTGACGCCATATATCACGGGCTCCCTGAAGGAAAAGCTTCGGCTTGACGCGGTTGAGCGGGGAATGCTTCGCGCCGAATCGATGCCACAATATCAATTTGAATAGGTGACGGGATGAACGGTGCAGCTCTCTATGCGGTTTTCCTTGGAATGAAACTACACTTCACCCAGCGCGGTTATGATTATCCGACATATGGCCCCCGTCCGATTGGCGAGGAAAAGCTAGGTCGCAACTATGTCCTAGCGAATGCTTTAGCTGGGAAGTTTCAGACCAAGGACGCACTAGAGTTGCGCCTACTGTCTCTTTTCAAAAATAAGATAGTCTGGTTAGATGAGCTAGATACCCCGTCTGCAAGGAAGGCGGAAGCCGATCATCTAAAGGTGACGAATGGGTTCTACTATCTGCTTGAGCAGGATCTAGAGACGATCAGGAACGAACGCGGCCAAATCATCGAGGCATTGAAGTGCCCTTCTCCGTTCGAGGTTCCTGCTATCGGACGTCTGCTTCTGAACAATCAGATTAGTCTAGAGACCTATGTCGCTTTGGATAACCTGATACCGTTTTCCAAAGACATTAATGACGTTATCTGGACAGCTAACAAGATTAAGGCAGAGAAATACAAGGCATTCTTCAAACCCGACATGAAACGGGTTGCGAAGATCGCCCGACCCTTCTTTGACAAATAGGGCAGCATCCCTTATAATGCTAACCGTGGTCGCTGATCTTGGCCACAAAACATCCAACAATCAAAGGAAATAACATGACAGCTATCAATCGCAGTGCTCTAAACCGTTCAGCCGCTACTAGCCTACTGAAGAAGATTCAGGAAGGCGCGAAGAAACCCGCTTTTAACAATGGCCCAGACAATCGATTCTGGAAACCGACGGTAGACGCTGCTGGCAATGCCTTCGCAGTGATTCGCTTCCTACCTTCTAAGACCGAAGAAACCATGCCGTTTGTGAAGACCTATTCTCACGGTTTCCAGCATAACGGTAAATGGCTGATCGAGGAATGTCCGACTACCATTAACAAGGTCTGTCCTATCTGCCAAGCAAACAGCGCCCTCTGGAACAGTGGATTTGAAGCGGATAAAGAGGTTGCCCGCTCACGCAAGCGCCGCCTGAAATACATTGCCAACATTCTGGTCCTGAAAGACCCGAAGAATCCCGAGAACGAAGGCAAGGTTAAATTGTTCTCATTCGGTCAAAAGATTTTTGACAAGCTGCAGGCCGTCATGAATCCTCCCGCCGAATATGGTGATGAGCCACGCGATCCGTTCAGTTTCTTTGACGGCTGTCAGGTCAAATATAAGCAGAAAAAGATCGGTCAGTTTCCAAACATGGACGACACCGTAGTAGAAAACGCTGGCGATCTATACGACGGTGACGAAGACAAGCTGATGGAAGTCCTCGAAGCTATGGTTGACCTGAACGAGTTCCTAGATGAGAGCAAGTTCAAATCAGAGGAAGAGCTACAGGCACGTCTGAATAAAGTGCTGGGCGAAGGTTCCGCCCCTGCCCATGATGAAGACGAGGTCGAGCAAGTCGCCAAAGCCACTGGCAGCGAGTATGGTGCTTCCTCCAAGATGGATGCTCTCCGTAAAAAGGCAGCCAAGCCCGTCGAGGAGGAAGAGGTGACAGAGGCCCCGAAGCCAACCGCGAAGGCGGCTCCGAAACAGGAAGAGGAAGAGGATGACGATCTAGCATTCTTCCGCTCACTGGCTGATGAATAACTAGATTGAAATAAGAACGGGGATAGGTTATAATCAGCCTATCCCCGTTTTCTTTAGGTGCTTACCATGATTTTAATTGATCTATCGCAGACCCTCTTCTCCGTTCTGTTTCAGAATCAGAAGAACGGTCTATCAAAAGACCTTGCCCGTGGCATGATCTTCATGTCACTGCTATCCTATAAGAAGCAGTTCTCCCAACGATTCGGGGCCCCTGTTCTGGCCATTGATTCACGTGACGGCTACTGGCGTCGTGACGTGTTTGAAGGATACAAGGCCAATCGAAAGCGAGACCGCGAATCCAACGATAAGGTGGACTGGGAGATGTTCTTCGATATCGCTCAGACTGTTACCGCTGAGCTACAGGAAGTGCTGCCATGGAAGACGGTCTATGTCCCCAAAGCGGAGGCCGATGACATCATTGCCGTTCTGGCTACCCAGTTCGGGGATAAGCCGACCTTGATCCTGTCCAGCGATAAGGACTATAAGCAGCTCCATACGAAAGAAGGGATTGCCCAGTATAGCCCGATCATGAAGAAATGGATTAACACGGATAACCCTAAGCGCGATCTTCAGGAGCTGATCCTAACGGGTGATGCATCGGACGGGATTCCTAATATCCGTTCTGATGCGGATTCAATCATGACGGGTAAACGGCAGCTCCCTATCACGAAGAAGCTCAAGGAAGAGTTTCTAGATAATCCTGCGAAGGTGTACCGCGATCATAAGGAACGGTATGACCTGAACGAGAAGCTAATCGACTTCTCGTTTATTCCTGACGATATCCGTTCAGCTATTCTGGAAGCCTATGCCCAGAAGCCTAACGGTAATATCCAGAAGCTCTATCAATTCTTCATCGCCAAGCGCATGAGCCGCATGATGGAGGTCATTAACCTATTCAAAGTTAAAGAGGGTGAATATGAAGCTATCGGCTCAGCACTTGATCAATACCTCTGATAGCGTCAGTCAAGACCTGATCGATCTACTAGGCGCTAGAGGCTATCCTGCCGTTAAGGCGGTTTTTGAAAACGCAAAGCGACGGGTGTTGCTTGAAGACCTGATGCGTCGTGCTGATCGGATGAACTTCATTGAGATCGGCCCAAATCCAAACAAGGACAACAACGTCCCGTATCAGTCCATTGATAAAGCTTTGAAGGAGCTTGATCATTTCACGGTTGAAAGCGTCTACTACGGCAAGCTGGCACGGAAGCAGCAGAAGCTCCTGATTCTCCTAGATTCCGTCCTGCACCTTGAAGCCGACGCCCTCCATAAACTAGTAACGAAAAACTACGATGTCAAGGCGGTGCATCGTTACTTGTTTCCTGAAGAAAGTAAACCACGCGGCAAGAAAGCTCCTGATGGTGTAACAGAATAAAAAAAGCCCCCGATCCGAAAGGAAAGGGGGCTTTGTCGTTTCTACAGGTTAATCATGGATCGTTGTTGCTTTACCCGTGATGGTCTTCCCTACGTCTGCTGCATGGAACCTGACGGAACCGTGCTGGTGGACATATACTTCACCCGCCAGCGGTGCCGCTTCGTTCTGGTAGTTCGACCGATGGTTTGTTGCCAGTTTCCCGTCCAGATGGATGCGGAAATCGGTGTCATAGTAGTTATCAACCGCGAGGAACTTCCGATGATATGCACCATTGGCTTCCCTTGCGCTCCCTACTTTTGAAACATAGTCCGCACCGTTGTATTCGACGTTCACCAGCGGGCAAATGATCGGGTCTACATTATCATCTAGTGCGACGGATTCCTGCCAGAAGGCAATGTAGTGGATACCCGCGAAGTCCGTCACCTCTTCCAGTTTCACCCAGACGGTAGACGTCACCTTCGGCTTGTATTCAGTAATGATCTTGTTTGAGGCGAGGTCTTTCCTGACACGGAAAGAGAAAGCACTTTCAAGGGTCTGTCCTCGTTGCCATTCTTGTAACCAAGTCTGGTAGACGGGCTTTCCGTCTTGGCTTGAAGCCCCCATCCGATAACCGATATCCGTTAGGTTGCTGATATAGGACGCGGAGGTTACGCCAAAGAAGAGGCTAGGGCGTTGCTTCCTATGTTTGAAGAGGTTCTCATCAAAGAAGCTGAATACAACAGACCAGTTGCCCACCAATTCCCGCTTTCCGATAATGGAACCCTGATGATGTGTGTTGGAAAGCTTCAGACGCCATCCACCGTAGTTATTGCTATAGGTTTTGAACGGCTCCGTAGGCAACGATAGGTTTCCGTTGTAACGGCTCTTGCTTACCGTGATCCTGAGATCGGTCATGTAACCATGGTAGCCTAGGACGGACCCTGCAAGCAGATTGGAATCATATGGGATTAGCTGATCCTCCGATTCGCCGCTGTCTGCATAGGGTTTGGCGGTATTGCCCTTGTTCAGCATGGGGCACGAGAACGCTACACCTTCCATTGATAGACGGGCTTTCGTTGGTGTGGTGACTTTGAACGGCATTACCAGTCTCACCCATCCATCGGTTAGCAGTTCACGGCTTCCGTTTCCCGTTAGGCTGTCTATAGACTTCAGGTATGATAGGTTGTAGGTCTGACCTTCGGCTTCTACAATGATTGAATCGTTAAAATTACTTCTTGCTTTCACGTAGACGCTGAAGCAGTAGTCCCCTGCCTGTAGGTTAATCTCTGGGGTGTATCTGGCATATCCGCCTACTCCGAAGGCCCCCCGTCCTGTGATCGGCCCTCCAATGGCGGTCGGATACGCGGCATCCCACGTATTCAAAACGGCAAACCGTTTCCCTACATTCAGACGCTTGGGTGTGGTGAACGTGATGTTCTGAATCCACGTAGCCAATACGAAACCGTTAACCGCCAGTTCCCATTCATTCCGAGCTTTCCGCGATAGGGCAATATGGGACCATTGATTCAATGCCAGAGGAGCGCCAACACCACCTTTCTCGCTTGTGCCGTCCCAGAAGACCACCTGACCCAGTTTGTTGATCCCGAGATACCCCGCTTCACTATCATCAGAGTTCCGTAGGTCAACAAGAATTTGATTCATGGAGGTCTTAGGGAAGCTACTAGGACTAACCCATAGTTCAATCGTGAATTGTTCTTGACCAAGAACGTATTGATTACCCGTGAATGTAATACCGCTTCTACCATTGAAGAACGCGGTATCTACCTTAGCGCCGCCAAGGTGGGTTAGCTGATTGTCACCCGATACCGTGACCGTTCCTGTTACAGTGGGTGTGGCCTTTTGAATCGACCTGTCCTTGATATCCTGTTCGTTCAGCGGCAGGAGAGCTACTACGTTGTTATAGTCGTCATCCCCGTCTGTGACCGTAGGCGAGCCCTCATATTTGGTTGACGGAAGATTATCAATGTTCCAATCAACGTTAATGTTTGGATTCGCCAGTAGACCGACCTGTGCCGTTCTATCAACAAGGGTGACTACGCTTGGCGAGAACTCGGTGATGGTTTCGCGACCCTTGATATAAACCGTATCGCGGATATAGAGCTTAGAGCTATTATCCTTGAAGAGACCGTCAAAGCAGGTGACCGTGTATTTGTCGGTGGCAACAAATGATGTGGTTCCTGCGTTACCATCTTTCCATGCAACCGATAGCCCCTTCACTACGGGTTCATATACGGTATGACCTTTCCGTGAGCCGTAGAAATCCTTCTCCCACTTCGAGCCGTTCCATCCCCAGAACGTCGCGACCCATTCTCTTGCATCGTTTGTTGTATCCGTGATGGGTCGGAAGCCTTGCACGTGGAGCGGTGTGCTTTGATCGTAGTGAGCGCCCAGATAGAACATCCGATTAGGACCGATGAAAACAGCGTTACTTCGATCTGATGAAATAGAATATTTCGAATCGTTTCGTTGGCGGATAAGACTTTCGTCCAGTTCGACATCGAAGACCTCACAAAAACAGGCTGGATTATTTCCTCCACCAGACGAGAATGGTGCTACGATTTTCTCCGTAACCGCTGCTTTCCTATCGCTCCATGATTCGATGAGCTTCAGGTTACCATAAGCATATTGTCGCCAGACTTGGAACCCATACATGCTACTAGGAGCGGCATTGTGCTGGAACGGAACATAATTAATCTCTTCGTACATTGAACGCGTCTGGCCGTCGAGCGCACTGGTGCGCATAGTGGATCGGAAAATATTATTAAGCCACATCCACTTGTCATGCCGTTTTGAAACGACAATGGGACTGACGATATGGGGATTATCCCTGATCAAATCTAGTGATGACCGCATTTCACTATTCGTAATCCCAGTAGTGGTAGCGGAAATCTGATCATACCAACAGCCAGCCGTCATCGAACCCGTGTTTTCGTCTCTGCGCTGTAGTAGCAGAATCTGGGCGTTACCGACCTTAGCGTCCCTATGCGGATTAACAACGATGCGATTAACAAAGCGCCATTTGGAATCGAGGCCGCCTTGATCGTATTCGGAGAAGTCCGCGTAATTGATAATGGCGTTAACCCACGTATCACCTTCGTCTGACGTATAGTGCAGTCCAAGACCCCACCAGATAGCAAACAGGTTGCCGAAGTTATCTGTATCGATTGCAAAGACGCGGGGTTGGCAGCCTGGGGGTGTACCGATTTGCTTTAGCGTCGTTGTGTTCGTGGCTTCATCAATCTTCAGCATCCACAGGCCAGTGGCGGCGCAGGCCATCCAGATATTCCCTTTGATATCCACGCGGACATTACGTAGGTCCGTAACAGGAACTGGCGGGTTGCTGTTCGCATCAAACGGTGTCAACGTACCGTTATAAAAATCGTAAATCGTGATCCCCGTTCTATTGAAGAAGATCATGCTACGGTTTTCCTGATACGCACAGAGACCGTACCGCGTATAGTCTAAGTGGAAGTTATCTGGTTTGGAATAAATGTTAGCCTTGATGTTATTGAAGGTCTGTTCATCAAGACTAGCAGGAATGAACGGAGATCGTTCCTTGGGCGAATCATGGAATTCGTAAACGCGATATTCCATATCGGCCACGTTCTTTGCCGTCTTCGTGATGGTAACCTGGAATCTGCTGGGGAATGCGTTTTTATCCTGCCTCCCCTCCCATTGACCACTAGCGAACATCTTCCCCGAGCCTACAGGGAAATTAGCTGGATCGAAATATTTGCTATCCGACTTCGCATTAGTAGCGAAGACGTTTCCGACGCCACTTCCAGTTTCAGGAACAAACTTGAAAGGGTGTACCCCAATTAAACCTTTAATTGCGTTTGAGTTGTTGCTACCACCACGAATGATGGTATTCAGGTATTCACCCATCAATTGATTATATTGATTAGGAGCCGCTTGCGGCACGTACTCGTTTTTCTGGGCATACTGAAGACTATCATTCAAGGCACGCGGATAGACGCTGTTTCCGTTATATGCCTTCTTATCGTCTAGCACCAATAGGTTCACCCATCCACTTTTTCCTAGGTCTTGATTGATTCTGAAAGCCGAAAAATATTTGTTACCCGTATTGAAAAGAACTTTCCGATAGGACGTGTCCTGTAGGAACAACTCGCGGATATAATCACTGTTCTCCGTATCTTTCGGGTCCTCCTGTAGGATGACGCGATAATAGATGTTCAGGTATTCCGTGGGTTCCTGAAGGCACGGGGGGTTTAGGTTGATAGCCGTATACTTTGGCGTCAAACTGTCATTACTTCCAACGATCCCGATGGCGGGGATTAGGCGAGTCCTGTCATCGGGAAGGAACAAACTATAGAACTCAATATACGCAGGGCTTTCCGTCGTCTTCGGGACAAACCGTTTTAGAGGAATTTCACCAGACTCTTGACCGACAAGAAATCTTCCTGAATTATAATAAGAACTATATCGGTTTTTGTAGGGGAAAACATCCTCATTTGCGCCTAGGATTGCTACGCGACCGAGTAGTTCACCTTTATAGAACAAACCGTTAATCTGGTCGCCATGGAAGAAGTTCTCACGCTGTTCCGTGCGCACTTCTCCCGTCTCCTGATTAACAAACTCTAGAGTTACAAGGCCGCGTAGTTTCATTTTCACCCACCGATATTAATATTAGACAAGTCTACGTATTCAACGTTAAGGTATGTATTACCGCTGAACAACCTCGGCCATAGCTCGTCTTCATAGACCAATGTCGTTAGCTTCAACTCATCATATTCTGTCATGACCGTAGTGCAGCGCGATCCATACGGTGCCGCCTCCAGCATGTCATCATAGACGTATCGGACGACCTGTAGACTGTCAGTTTCTGCAATCAGGGTTGTGGTCTCGGAACCATATCCTAGTAGTGCCTCATGATCCGCGATATTGACATAGGGATTCCTATTATCAAAATGCGCTTGGAATGATATCAGGTATGATTCACTGGGTCTAAGGTACCGCGCTTGCCCTTCGTCCGTGAATTCCAGCTCTAGGACAAACTGATTACTCTTCTTGCCGATGCAGTGGACTGGAACAACCGCACTGATAGGGGCTGATAGGATATGCGGCGCTTTGTTATTGAACCTACGGTCCGTCCAGCGCATCGTATCAAGCGTATAGCGTCCGTCCTCCGTTTCAAGCCATACCTTAATCTGCTTGATATCAGGATAGTCGTAGTCGAATCGGAACTCAAAGACTGTAGTTCCCCGTCGTAGTTCGGTGTCCGTCAGATTGAAATCTGTGGTGTTCAGTTTGACCGCGTATCGTGGATCGGGTGAGATAAGAGGTATATCCATTGACCGCGAGGTTGAGACCTCATATATCTGGTCAATGCGCTCACTATCACCGAAACCATAATCAACCCTACCACTTAGGAAGCTGATCGAATCATGGAACCGTATGGTTGAATCCAGAACTTCGACATAGGAAGCAATCACACCACTGGATGACGTGATATCTCCTAAGGCAGAAGAACCCTCTGCGACGGCGACTTCAACAATTCGCCCTTGAGAAGTAATCTGGTCCGAACCGTGACGAATCCAGCCAAAGACATAGCGAAGCTCCAAACCGTCCTTGGGTTTTGTGAACTCCGCTTCACCCGTTGACTCAATGACGCCCTGATCATTGATACCACGAATTAGGTTAATAGCTTCAGCGCGGCCGTCCGAATCAATGACGAAAGGAACATCACCCGTGACGGTAACCGCCGCATAGTGTTCAGCTTTACCACTGCTGGTAATGATATTCGGTCTAATGGTTAGGGTGCTATCCGCCACACGGACTTCTCTGTAGTGGATAGCTTGGCCAGTTGACGTGATGTCGGGCGTAGAGAACCCACCCTCTTCCACCATACCAAACCAGCGGACTTCTACAGCACCTTCACCTTCAATTGAAAGGGAAGAGCTACCCTTTACCGTGACGCCCTGATTAGCGATACCGCTTGAAAGGATATTGTCAGTCTTTACGTCGCCGTTAATAGAAAGAAAGTCGATGAATTCGGCCTTACCACTAGACCGAATCTCGCTGACAATCCGCCCTTCAATCAGGGTGATAACTTCCACCCTCTGGGATTCGGATATGATAGATCCAGTCCGAATGTCACCCGTGATGTTGAAGAGGACTTCTACTAAGCCATCTGATTGGATAGTTAACGGCGCACTAGCGATCCCACGAGCACTGTTAATGACTTCCGCATACCCGTCTGACTGAATGGGTGTATCAATAACCCCACCAATGAACGGGTAGTCGATTGTATCAGCACGACCAGAAGACGTTATCTGATTAAGCTGATCATCACCACTGATGAAGGCTTGAGCTGCTGCAAAACCACTGGAAAGAATGAGCCCGCCGTCACGTAGGCGCTCTACCCTGACCTCCTGATAGAACGCGGCGCTACCAACAGAAGCAACAGGTTCAAAACCAATTCTACCGCTAACAGCCGTGAAGACTTCTGCATAGCCGTCCGACTGGATGTTACCAGACTTGATATTACTATCATAGACTGACGGGTAGTGGGTTATTTCTGATTCAAACCACCCACCGTCCAGTGTCGGTTTCCCGCCTACTACGATATTCTCATAGTGGGATGCTTCACCGTTGGACGTAATCGGTTCGGTAGTGATATGCCCTTCAGCGGTAATCTCTTCTAGAGCTACGTCGCACTTCAGCTCAAAGAGTACATCATTCCCGTTAGGAACCGCATATGAGTCGTTCCCTAATTGGAACCCTACCTTATCACCTTCGGGAATCGTAGGGATATAACCGCATGATGGCCCGCTAGAAACGCCAACAGGGGCTAAGCCATTTCTGGCCGCCCCTGTTCTCGCGTTTTCTTTCTCTTCTGCCATATCCCTGTGTCCTCTTGATTGAACGTTCAGGGATATTTAAAACGGTTTACGCCCCAGGCATCGTCCATTGCAGGGACGAGAACCGAATCGGACCGTTAATGATGATGTTAACCGTGTTCATTTGTAAGTCGCCATTACCACCTACAACTGAAACCGATACGTCTGCTACCGCTTTACCCGTACTATCATGAATCCGTGCCCATGTGGCGGTCCCCGAAGCATTAGCATTCTGGTCCTCGCTGATAGCACTGAACGTTAGAACCCCGTTTAGCGCCGTGCCGCATGGATGACTTAGGTTATGCTCAGATAGCACTTTCTGTGATACCACAGCGGTATCAGGGTTGACGGGTTGCGTACCGTCATAGATGACAAGTTTACCAGCAGCGCCGCCAGCATCAATCGCTGCGATGATAGACTCTGCTAGTTTTGTGCGGGTTGCTGCTACTAGTTTGACTGCCATTTGTTCTATGCCTCTTATCAATTGTTGCGGATGACCTTCACCCGTAATTCCTTATTGAATACGTTCTGATGCCAAAGAAGAATCGGACCCGTATCATGCACGTGGATATTTAAATGGTTGTCGCTTTCACCGTAGCCGACTGGACGTGGAACATGAACGATATTTTCAAACGGGGTGCCGTAGATGGTTACGTCGTAGTGCTTCTCATACCGCGTGCCCTTGGAAATCCAGAAGCGGAAGGTGCGGTCTGTTTTGGTTGCCCCGATTTGAACCGTCATACTGGGTTGATTCTTCGGAGTCAACCAAGTAATTTCCGTGTCATCACCTTTGATTTGTTCCCAGAGGAAGGTATGTCCTTTCGGGTCTCCTACCAGTCTCGGGGTGAAGGTTGCGTGCGTCAAACAGAATGAAACGATGTCTTCGGGCATGATAGCCGTCAATTCATTGTTGACGATATCAAACACCCATTGATCAATCCTTTCTGTGATATTGGAGCCCCTGATGACTGTTAGGGAGCCCCCTACGTCACCTTCTTTCCCGTAGCCGTCCCAGATATCCCCACCAGACTCCGTTACGTTACTGTTACGCGGAACGGTCTTGAACTTCCCGTCCTGTGTCTGGTATAGACCGCGCTGGGCGTCTGGGATTCTCGATTGTTCAGACGGCAGGTAGTAATCTGCTACGTTTCCTACCTTCGTGGCAGGGGTGAACGATACAGAACCGATATCACCAAACAATGACGTGATGTCATATGCCTGTAGTGCTGCGGGGTTTGGTATTCCTACATCAGTGTTAGTGGGAACTGGTGGGGCGATGTCTTCAGCAGGAACCACGGAAGCCGTGATGTTGAAGCCCTTGAAGGATAGGCCGCTATCACCGCGTTCCGCTTGACTAATGATCCCGTCTTCGTCGTATATGGTCCCGTCTTCCAATACAGCATAACCGTATACCGCACCGTTGTTGTGCTTGATCGTTAGTGTAACGGGTCCGAAGTAATCACTAGGGGCCGTGTATAGGATGAGTCCGTTGCCATACGTGAAGGAACCATGGGTGACGGATATATCATACTTGTTCCCGTCCTCATGGTTCAGGATACGGATAGTGATGATATCGCCCCTTTGAATCTCCTTCGGAATCTCAAGATTCAAAGGAGCAGACTCGCCCTCTTTCCTTCTGTCTGCTACTAGGTCAACGTCCAGTTTAATCGGCTGGAAGACCATCACACCTCCGTATTAAGCAAAGACGTTGTTAGAACCCGAAGCAACCTGATCGGAGCAACTGATCCTGTCGCCGATCCGCCCGATTTGTTTCCCGTTCACGTAGACCGTGCTTGACCCAGACGCTAGGACACCCTGATGACAATGCTTGGTGCAGTGGACCGCGTAAGCATCCCCTTGCCTTACTACTGGAAGGAAGTTAGCAAAGACGTTGGAGGATGCCTGTACGCTTGGAACTGGAACGAAACCTTTATGACCAGTTGAAAGATCGCCAAGCCTAGTTATCGCTGCCGTCATTCGTACACCTTGCCCATTTGTTTATCACGGAACCCGCTGAAGTAAGTACGTAGGTCGGGGGTTGACTTCTTCTGTTTCCTATTACCTTCCTTGTTATAGGAGATATGGATAACAGGGTTCCGCCCGTGATATTCGATGATCAATTGATCATATCCAGAAGGTAGGATCTTGCCAATCTCCTCCGCCCTGTGTACGTATTGGTCTGCGGGTAGCTGTGGGAACTGGATATCTACCGCTTGGCCCTTCGGATGCTGGGACCGTGCATTAGAACTCACATCACGGAACGCACTAGTGATGATGAAATTATTACCATAGCGCGCACGGATCGGCTCTAGGACATTCTTGGCCAAAGCAGACAGATTATCAAAAATCTGGCACTTGGTCAAACCAGCCTGAGCTTTCAATTTCACCTTGGATAGCACTGGACTAGTCGTTAGATCGGCGAGCTTGTAATTCGTGCTCAATGGATCGGACCCTAGCGCGTCGTCACCATGGCACTTCACTTCCTTGGTATCAGCCGCTTTCGGCTTCAGGTCTTGAATATCAGGATCAGGCTTTGTCTGACTGATCAGCTCGCCACCTTTACCTCTCGTAGGAGCGGTAGCTTTGTCATATTGGATAGCACCCGATTCGATAGCCGCTTTATAGGCCGTCTCTTCATCTAATGCTTCTACGGTTGGCACGTTCTCATCATCATCGAAGACTTCCACGCGAATCTTTCCGATTGCGTAGTCCCCAGCCGTTACGTTCTGTGGGAACCACGAGCAGTTCATCATGATGTTCTTTGCGCCCTCATGTAGGTTCCCGTTTGAACCTAGGTGAAGGTCGGCATTAGAAACAATCTCCGCTTTCCCTTCTGCACCGATATACAGGTTAGCGCCCGTCTTGATAGTCATGTCCCCGTCGCTTTCCATGATAAGAGAACCTTGACTATAGATGTTGGCATCACCCTTAACCGTGATATTGCAGTTACCGCCTACGTAGATGTTCCTGTCCTTTACCGTAATCTCAAATTGATCTTTGACCGATTTGAAAACTACAGTGCCGTCTGGATGATATTCCGTGAAGGAACCCGCCCTGTGGTAAACGTGGATACGTTCCGCATTCGGACTATCGTCCCATTCCTGTACGTGGCCGCTTTCTGATTGATAGACGTGGTTGAGCGGATACTTTGCGTTATAGGGACTCTTGGGCTCATCCCATGATCCTCCGCCAGCCGTCCCTACACCTTTAATCAGGGTTGCTTCCTTGGCACGCAGGATAGTCTGATCCGTTTTCTCATTACGTGCAAGACGTGACGTGTCCTGTTCGTTCAGCCATTTCTTGCGTGGGTAGAGATCAAACGGGTCTTGGAACCCGCTGCGATCATTTGAAGCAATCGTTACGGGTTCAGTGACACCGCTTGCTGGAATCGCTTGGCCTTCGCGTGCTTTCCGTTTGATCGCCTTTACTTCATCTTCAGTCAGCTTCCCGTCGTCGCCTGCTAGGTTGGTTAGAGCTGCCTTGTCGGCGGTAGCCTTGCGCTTGATCAGGTCTCGTTCTTCAGAGGACTTCTTTTTGAAATCATCGTCAAGGTTCTTGATCTTGCTTTCCTGCACCGCTTGGACAATCTCGGCGTCGGATAGCAGCGCGACTTCTTTACCCGTTAGAGCCCGTGTGATTGGATATGCGGAGCCGTATTCGGTAACGGTATTGAAGACTAGCTCTTGGACTGCTGGTCCACGGTCGGATAGGTCTACACCAGAAGACCGCATATCATTGACCGCTGGCGTGACCGTATCCTGTGCGTGGAATTCCCGTTGTTTCTTTTCAAAATCGGAATCGGATGCCGAGATGGATTGCCACTGCGTGTCGAATTGACGTGATGCTGGGACCAGACCCTTGAACTGTTCAGGGTATTCCTGACGCACAAATCGTAGCGCAGGTGAATTGGCAGCACGGTTTGTAGTCGGCCCATCCTCCGTCATGTATGAAGGTAGCTCGTACTTACCGTATGTCTTACCCGTGGTGCTATCTCCCGATGATACCGCGCCAGCAGAGGTCTTGATGCCTGATGACGTGTATTCTCCGATGGAGAACTGTTTTTGCTTTTGGGTTTGTTTGCGGTTTCCTTCGCTGTCGACCTGCCGTAGGACGTTACCACTACTGAACGGGGAGTTCTCGATTCCAGTAGCCGTCTGGTTATCATCCTGTTCGGTGCCCGCTTCCCCATCGCCTTCTTCTACGTCAATGCCGACGATGTCCTTCACCCCATCATAACGAGTTCCCGCCGTGCCGCTATTGCGATCCTTCAGATTCTGATCTTTCGATTCAGGAATACCCGACAGGGTTCCGATCATCAGGGGCTCTTGGAATGTGCCTTCATCGCGGAAGATGACGACGACGAAAGTGCCCTCTACTGGTCCAGTGGGTGAAACCCCGATCCCGCTAACACCCGCCGACGTAATGGGTTGCATAGGGACACACCATGGCAGGTCTTTGGTCGGCAGAACTGCAGTATTCTCCGTGTGGACACCAATGACGCGAACTTTGCACCGTCCTAGTTTCAATGGATCAGCGCGTGATTCCACTACACCATAAAAGAAGGTATTCCCCAGCATTTCAATTGTCCTTAAACTTTCTTGACGACTTCGACGGATACGTGATAGTCCTGTGCTTTGAAAATATGACGCACTGCAGTAATGAGGTATTTACCGCTAAGGGTCTTGTCTTCAGCGTCTTCCTTGTTTGTTTCAGTGATGACCCGTGTCTGTAGGAACTTCATGTCCAAAGTTTTCCCTACTATGAGATCGCGGTTGCCGAATGCTAGGAACCGAATCTTTTGATTCCCAAACCGACGCATGCTAGACACCTTGTTCTGGATTGCGTCATACGTATAGTCTTTGGTTTGAGTATGAACGTTGCGAGTCTCGGGCTTGAAGACTGTTTCTGATCCGAAGACGTCCCTACGGGCTTTCATGTCGATTCCAAACCCGTTGGCCTGCACAAGACCTTCAGGCTCATATCGACGCTTGACTATCTTCTTCCTGATGAGATCATGCGTCCAGAGGGTTGTATAGTCCTCCTTGACGCCCTTGACGCTATCACCCATTGACACCACCTCATATTCCCTGATGTTCGTAATGTCCTTCTCAGCAGGGTTCCCTGATACGGGTGAGTAATGGTAGGAGTAGTCGGGTTCCTCTTTTAAAAGCGTATCCAGACACCTGAAATTGAAACCCTTCATGGTTTCATAGAAGAGGAAGAAGGATCCCTTGGATTCCTCGCTGACAGAACGTCCTGCATAGAAGTTGATGGCCTCGAATGGTGTCCATGACGGCATTACGAATTTGGATTGACCATGAGTCTCTTCTACACCTAGAGGCTTGCTCGAGCCGATATAGTTCCTGAAGATGGAACGGACTGATTCAGCATTCGTCCCCGTGAAGGCTGAATAGAGACGCGTGTTCTCGTTCAGGATGGATTCCAAGGAACAAAATTGAAGCTTGTAGACCTCACTAGTGTTATTGTTCCTGATCCTGTTGGTGGTAGCGTAGACATAGAACTCATGAATTTGGATGTCTTCACCATGAAACAGCTCTACCGTGAGCTTGTCGTTCCCCGTGACATTCATGATATCAGACGCCCCGTTACCGTCTGCTATCACCAGCTCCCCAGATAGAGTGTTGGAGAAGATGTCTTCAAAGATCGATAGTTCAGCAACCATTGAAGTTAGATTATAGACCAATCCCTTGTTGTTTGTCAAGCGTATTGATCTAAAGGTGTTGATGAATGGTAGCGTCTTATCCATATGATCCGTTGATATCCCTTTAGGTTCCCTTATTCATTTATTGATAGGATTCATGCCCTATCGGGCATTCATCCTATGTACGTCTGGCGTCCGCTACCGCGCCCGCCATCCGTACCATTCCTTTTGGGTGTCCCTTGATTCAATCCTATAGATCCCATGGATGGATGCGTTAGCGTCCATCCATGCGCCCCGATAGGGGCGTTGATAACCTATTGATTCCTTTAGGGTTCCTTATTCGTCCTTAATCGTTATCTTAAAGAGTAATTCCGTTCTATAGGTGTCATGGGTCCTTATGGTACTCATGATGTCCTATAGGTATCCTTTAGGGTCCCCTTAATGGTTATCTTAAAGAGAAATTCCGTTCCGACGAGACCCAACAAACGAAAAGGGACCGAATCCCGTAGAATCCAGTCCCCTTCAATATCACCCAAGCTTCCGTTCAACATCAATCAGGAACGCGGGCATGTACTCCTTCCTGATGGCTCTAACCGTTCGCCTCCGTTCGTTGACTTCCTCTTCATACTGCTGATTTGACAAACTCATGTTTCTTGTGGTATCATGCTTCATATCAACGGTACCGAACGGAGACCCATTGTTGATGATCCGTGATGTCCCCGCATCATTGGTTACATGATGGGAACCCATCGGGTTGTCGTATTTGGCCTTCACATATCTTACCAACGTGTAGTCGTCCATGATCCAATCAGACGGGTCTACAATGTCATTAACGAGATATAGGGTCCAGAATAGGTTGGAATCCCCATACAACCTATGAGCGAGAACATCCGCCCGTTCAGCACTGTTCAGGGTGACCGTAGTCAAGAAAGCAGGATTGTCCCGTAGGGATTCAAGCAACCCCAGCTTGATGAAGACATTCCTGACCTGCAGCCAGTTATCTTGGCTGAAGCGATACTCGGTGAGTGGTAGTTTTGAAAATAGCTTCATCGCGCAACCCCATTAGGATTAGATGCTGATTTGAACCTGTCACGATGCAGGAACTCGGCTTCCGTAAACTGAATGGTAATGTCGTAGCCAAGGGGAGCCCCTGTGCCATCCATCCCGATCCATTGACCCGCTGGGGTGTGGTTCACTATCATGTTGGTTAATGCACAGGTGGAAGTCCGATAAAGCCATTCGTTCTCCCTATTGCCTTGCATGAACGTGATATCAAACATAGCAGGCATGAGGTAGAAGTTCCCAGCCGTAGACTGGTCCAGCTCTGGATACATGTAGAGCTTGAACTTCTCAATGATCCCCTTCAGGGTCTTGGCTTCCTTGGGTGAGCGCGGGATAAACTTCCACTGAAAGTTAAAGCTACGGTTGTTCACACCATCAAATAGGAACTCATTCCGTGGGTTAGCTGCGCGCTTCGTTAGAAGTTTCAAGTGGGTCTGTGCACCATCGGCACCTAGCTGAGATATAAGGCTAGTAAGCCCATTAGCCGCTCCAAGGACAGCAGTCTTTGCAATCCCCTCTCCACCAGCCAGACCATTAGTAACAACACCGTCGCCTAGGGCTAGGATATTTGAAATCATCCCACCTTCTGCCCTTGACCATGACGCCGCGTGGTCGCTCACCACACTATCGGGCATCGGCATTGCGATAATCTCATTCACCCGTTTCATGGTCGGAATAGGGATTTTCGTATCAAGGTTGCGGGTATGCCCAGCACTGGTTCCTAGACCCTGAGTGAAGCGCGGTTTAAACCCATCATCAAACCCCACCTCCCTAGGACTATCGCCGCGCACCTTACTGGTGGACTTCTCCGTATCCAGTAGGTACACCTCGAACTTGACATAGTATGCGTTAGGGGTTGACCCGAGATCGTCTGGATACCAGATAGCACCCTTCTGGTCAAAATGAAAATCAGTATCAACGGCAGAATGATCTTCGGGGCGCTGGGTGAAGGTCTCGGACGAGGACTTTTCAAAGGTAGAGGAGTTCTCCCCGTTCGACTGTCTGATAGGTGGACGGCTTCCAAAGTCCCGTCCATCCACCGCCGACTTGCGGATGGAATCCTGAGTGATGGCCATGAGCAATCCTAGAATAGTTACAGTTAAGGATATTTACACGACACCAAAAGAAAAAGGCCCTTGCTAGGGCCTTTGTTGTTTCTACTCTGTGCTTAGTAGGCGAGGTTGAGGTCCATGGGGTCGATGGTGAACTCGCTGTAGTCTACTTTCTCGGCTTCTTCTTTCTCTTCGGCTTTCTTGAATCCTTCTGCCATTGCGCCGAAGAATTCGCCGATGTTCTTCTGGATCATGGCTTGCAGGTCTTCGGAGGTCAGTTTGCTGAAGTCGATCATTTTGGGTTCCTATTCGGTCTGTGGGGCGTTCCCCGTTTCGATGCTTGTCATTATACGCTCGATGCCTTAGAATACAACAACCGTTCATCAGGCCGACAGACGGTAGGTGAGATACAGGAATGTAAGCAAAGGTGTCTAACAATCGTTTATGTTATGGGCATTTGACATGTTATGCCGATTCCTGTATAGTACACCCTTTGATTCAACAAACCCTTAGAGCAAATCATGGAAGCAACAAAGCGCAAGCTAAAACCTACTACAATCCCGCCGACACCGAATAGCAAGAAAAAGGTGACGAATTACGTGGACAATGAACGTCTATATGCGGATTTTGTTGCATGGTATGCTCAACGGAAAGAGGCAGAAGAAGCGGGAAAACCTGAGCCGCAACCTCCCGCGTATCTTTCCCAGTGTATCATGCTGATCCCAACTCATTTGGCTAACAAATTCAATTTTGCAAGCTACACCTATAAGGACGAGATGATCGGGGACGCTGTTGAAAACATTGTCCGTTACTTCAGGAACTTTGACATTAACAAATCAAAGAACCCGTTCGCCTATCTGACGCAAATCACCTATTACGCGTTCATCCGTCGGATTCATATTGAGAAGAAGAATTCCTATATCAAGCACAAGCTGATCCACTCGGCAGACGTGGATGAAATGGTTAGCATGCTGGATGATGAAGACCCCGATTTTAAAATCGGCTTCATGGAGGTCCTGCAGCAGAACAGTAACCCCGATCTAGAAAGGCTATTCGAGAAAGCCCCGAAGAAACGGAAGGGTAACGACTTCGATATCCAAAGTCTGCTAGAGGGCGATGATGAAGAGGTGGCGGATGATGAAGAGTGATTGGTTGATCCTCGGTGACTGCCACTGGGGTAGCTCTGGCGACGCTAAAGCAACCCGAGACATGATGATCCGCTATTTCAATGAGCAGATATTTCCCCTCATTGAACAGCGCGGTATCAAAACCATTATCGGGATGGGTGACTTTTTCGACCGTCGGAAATTCATTAACTTTGAAACCCTGAAGGTAGCAAAAGAAACGTTCTTCGACCGCGTTAAAGCCATGGGTCTAGAGATGCATATGATCATCGGGAACCATGACACCTATTACAAGAACACGAACGCGGTCAATAGCGTCGAGCTGATTGTCACGCCGACTGAATATCCGAACATCCACGTCTACGCCAATCCTGAGACCGTGACGATTGATGGTATCCGCGTCCTGATGCTCCCATGGATCAATGCGGAGAACTATGGCGAGTCCGTTCGCCAATTGAAAGAGACGGACGCGGCCTACGTCATCGGACACCTAGAGCTAGGTGGTTTCGAGTATATGCGCGGCATCGTTTCCGACCACGGTCAGATTGATGAAGACCTGCTAGGGAGGTTTACTGCAGTATGGACGGGGCACTATCACCACAAGTCCAGCCGTGGGAATATCCACTACGTAGGAACCCCGTACCAGCTAACATGGAACGACTACGGGGATCAGAAGGGCGTGCATATCTTCAACGGGTCTGATGTGCTAGAGTTCATCCCAAACCCCGAAGAAATCTTCCTCCGCGTCATCTATAACGACACCGATAAGAAGGCCGCCGAGCGGATGATCAAGGAGCTACCTTCGTATGCAGGTAAGAAACTGAAGGTCGTCGTCCGTGTCAAGAATCATCCGATCATGTTTGAGCGGTATCTTGACGCCATCATGCAGATGGGTCCTCTTGACGTGAACGTGATTGACGAGACTAACGCGGTGCGGGTAGCGGAGAACGCGGTGGACGAATTGCCAAAAGATACGCTTGAGATCATCGGACAGTTCATCTATAATGACCTTGAAACAGATTTGGATAAGGAGCGGCTGCTATCCAAGATTCAACGTATCTACGTCGCTGCTAAAGAGATTGCAGAGGATGAATAATGTTCATTGTTAAACGTGTAAGGTTTAAGAACTTCAGGAGCTACGGTAATCAGTTCACGGAAGTCAACCTAACGAAGGTGGGGTCTACGGTTATCACGGCCCCAAACGGGTCTGGTAAGTCCACCATCCTGATGGCGATTGAGTTTGCCCTATTTGGTCGGGTTAGTAACGGTATCGCCAAGCCCGACCTAGTAAACTCAATCAACAAAAAGGACTGTCTCGTGGAGGTCGAATGCGAGACGAACGGCCGTCAGATTCTGGTGAGACGCGGGATTAAACCTGCAGTGTTTGATATTGAGATTGACGGGAAGCTGGTTGATCAGGACGCTTCCAGTCGCGACTATCAATCGAAGTTCGAGGATGAAATACTCGGCTTCAACATCGCAAGCTTCCGACAGGTTATCTCTATCAGCGGTGGGAGCTATACCCCATTCCTTCTACTAGCAGCGGGAGCCCGTCGGAAGATCGTGGAGGAGCTGTTGAATCTGACCATCTTTTCAAAAATGGCCAGCCTGCACCTCGCCACGATCAATCAGAACAGGGAGGAGCTTGCGAATGCTGAGAATGAGATCGGTCGGCTACAGGCTTCCATTCAATCCCTGAAGAAAGGTCTTGAATCGTTGGCTGAACAGGAGGAGGGCTACCGCCTGACGATTGAAGCGAACATCAAAACGGCAGAGGACAAAATAACCGCATTCCTTGCGGAGAATGAGGAGGCTAATCGCCGCATCGAAGAGTTTGAACCTGTCCGTGACAAGATCAAGCAACGGAAGGACAAGCGTCAGAAGCTCCTAGACTTCCGTAGAGATATTGAGAAGAAGGTTAGCCGTATCGACGAATACGTGAAATTCTTCCATGACCACGACCATTGCCCGACGTGTAAACAGGGTATCACGGAAGAATTCAAGCAGGGATCAATCGGACCGAAGGAGGCGAAGAAGGCTGAGTATGCGGAATCCCTTCATCGCCTAGAGGGCGCCCTGAAGCAGACGCGGGACGATATCGAGAAGCTTGAATCGATCCTAGAGAAGACCCTAGAGCTTGAAAAACAGGTTCACGCGACTAACGGCCGTATCCGTGACCTTCAGACCTATATCACCCAGCAGCAGCGGATGCTGAAGAATTCGTCTGGTAGTGGGGATGAGATCAAGGGTGAGATCAAGGCTAAGTCCGAGCAAATGGAGAACCTGAAGGAGAGGCGGCTCGCCCTTCTGGAAGAAAAGCAGTATAATGACATCATCACCGCGATCATCAAGGACAACGGGATCAAAAGCAAGATCATCGCCCAGTATGTCCCGCATATGAACGCGGAGATTAACCGATATCTGGAAATCCTCAACCTGAACCTGTCGTTTGAAATCGACGAGCAGTTTAATGAGAAGATCCTGTCACGGTTCAAGGATGAGCTGTCATATGCTTCATTCAGTGCTGGCGAGCGGGCACGTATTGATATCGCCATCCTGTTTACATGGAGGGAGCTTGCGAAGCTGAAGAATAGCCTCTCATGCAACCTTCTCTTCCTTGATGAAATTTTTGATAGCGTTTTGGATGAAGAAGGCCTAGAATCCTTCATCAACCTGCTGCGCTACAATCTCAAGGACACCAACGTGTTCCTGATCAGCCATCGCCCTGAGGTGGTGGACAAATTCGAGAGTAATCTACGGATCGAGAAACAGGGCAACTTTTCAAGGATTGTTTGATATGACAATTAAAGCTGATGAAACCATGGAAGCGGTGGAGGAGGTAGAAACTCCACCGCATGAGCAAACCCACGTTGACGTATTCGAGAAAATCGCCAACATCCATCTTAATGCTGAAATCGATGACGAATCCGTTCAGCCTGCCCTAGAGTTCATCTTGAACAGCAACATGACGGGCGAGGATATCACCGTCATTAATCTGTTCATCGATTCGATGGGCGGCGACCTGTCCTCGGCCATGAAGCTGATTGACGTCATCAGAATGTCGCGGATTCCCGTTCGTACAATCGGGTGGGGGAATCTAGCATCAGCCGCATTGATGATCTTCATGGCTGGACATGAACGGGTAATCAGCTCTAATTGTTCCGTCCTATCCCACTATGCAAGCATGCAAATCGGGAACATGAACATTCTGGTAGCGGACCCATCGCGTCAGCAGGAGTTCAATCTGATCATTGAGCGCCTACATGCTCTCTACATGGAATGCACGGGCAAGCCCCTCTCCTATGTCAAAAAGCACCTACTGAAGCCGCATGACGTAGTGATGTCGGCTATGCAACTAATCAAGCACGGCGGTGCTGACAAGATCATGCCTCGCTCCCTAGACTGGCTAACAGACGGGCTTGACACCGACAAGAAAGCCTGATAAACTTCTATTCATTGCAGTAAAGCAATACCCTCAACCATTAAAGGAAATACCATGCAACTGTCAAAACGGACCCTCGCCATCCTGAAAGGCTACAGCTCCATCAACGCCTCCATCGTTGTGAACAAAGGCAAGAAGCTCTCCACGATGGCCATCCCCCGCAACATCCTGGCCGAGGCCGACATTGAAGAGGACTTCCCGCAAGAGTTCGCCATCTATAACCTGAACGAATTCCTCGCGGCCGTGTCCCTCTTCAACGATCCCGAGCTGGAGTTTGCCGAGAAGTGGGTGAACATCCGCGAGAAGGGCAGCAAGAAAGGCGGTATCAAATACTTCTATAGTAACAAGGCGCTGATCGTTCACCCAACCAAGCCCCTGAAGAACATCGAGGACTTCGCGGTGGAGTTCACGCTGACGGAAGACACGCTGGCTAAGCTGACGAAAGCTGCTGACGTGCTAGGTGTGAAGGATGTTACGATTGTGGCCGACGAGGAAGGCATCAGCCTGGTGGTTCAGGATCGCAAGAACGACAGTTCAAACGATTTTGAAATCCAAGTCAGCGACAAGCCCGCCAAAGAGTTCCGCGCCTACCTGAAGCGCGATAACCTGAAGATGATCGGCGGCACCTATCAAGTTCGGGTAGCCGAGCGGGGAATCGCAATCTTCACCCGCGAAGATGGTTCCATGCGCTACGCTATTGCTCTGGAAGCCTGAACCTGATACACTACAGGGGTTCCAATACGGAACCCCTTCTTTCGAGGTAAGCGCAATGGTCTACTCATGTCATGATGACAGGCTGTATGAACTCCTCCTCATTGTCGGCAATCCATCATCCGATAGGGTTGATTTTAATATGGCGAGGTGTGAGATTCTTTGCACGGTACCAAAATATGTCATTGACGCATGGGCAGAACACGTCTATGATGATTATCGTCTGAATGACGCGCTGGAATTCATCCAGCAAGACTATTACAACGTCTGAGGTATTGAGAAATGTTCACGATTGTCACGCAGTACATTGAGCAGCACCAGACCATTGCTTACCTGATCGGCCTTGTCGGTTTCTGTGCGGGATATGTCCTGATGAAGGACGCATACAAGAACGACGCACTATCCGACGAGGAACGCGCACTGCGACACTATGTCGCCATCAAATACGGGACGAACAATGGCAAGCGAAGCAGGTAAAGGATCGACGCCGAGGAAGGCACGCGATGACAAAGCATACGCGAATGGATGGGACCGTATCTTCGGTACTAAATCCAGTCAAGAAAAGAAACCCGACGGTTCTACCGCTGCTGACAAAGAAAGCGGGAAAGCACGCTGACAAGCGCAAGCAGGTCAAGCACAAGAATCTGGAATTCTGAAAAAGAAAAGGCGGGCTAGGAATTAACCTAGACCCGCCTTTTCGCACTGCAAAGAACGATCCTTATTCAACTTGGAAGAGACGAACATCGACACCGTTAGTTTTCGCATTGTCGTATAGGGCAAGGGAAATCTCCAATTCAGAAATACGCTTGTTAGCCTCTTTCAATTGCGTAGTTAGTAGGATGTTCTGCCTATATTGATCATCCAGCTGGCTACGTAATTCCCCGATTTGCACCTGATAGTGCGCGATGTCCTCTGTCAAGGTCTTGATTTGATCCGTTAGGACTTTGATCTGGGCCATGAGACCACTGATCTGCTGACCGCGGATATCGTCGTCGACCTTGCGAACTTCCACGTTCGTTTTCTTCTCCTTCCATCGTACACCGATTAGCACAAGCAGCACGATAACAAGCGTGGAGACAGACTGAGGAAGACCTTCCAGTAGTTTTGGGATGTTCAGGATTAAATCACCCATCTTATCACACCCCTTGATTTGTGAAAACAATGTCACGAATATATTTAACTTTGAATTTGTCAAGTGGGGTTTACCCGAGTGTTAACAATAGTATCATCGGGCGCTTGACACGGGGTGAATACTAGCGTATAGTTACGTTCATGGGCGCAAGATGATCGGCGTGAACGCTAGGCTATGGGCGGTATGAAACAGGACCGTCAGAACCTAGCAGTAGGATCGGTTTGCGGCCGAAACCAGACACCGCGATATCGTGTGCAGTATCGGGCACGATGGGACACGGAAAACAAAAGGGCCGTCACATCTTCCATAGGGACTTTCAAAAATGAGAATCCTTGCAGCATTCGTCACAGTTCTGATTCTTCAGGGTTGTGCCACGGTTGACAAGCCGCGTCAACTGGACTATGATCCTGATATGGACTTCCCATTCATTTGCGGCATGTATGCCTGCCCGCGTCACAATTAAGGACTAATCATGATCGAATTCCACCGCGACCACACCCGCCCCGAACGTCATCAAGTCTTCGTCTTCGGCTCCAATGAAGCAGGTATCCATGGTGCAGGGGCAGCAGCTCTTGCGCTTGAGTATGGTGCCGAATGGGGAAAGGGTAGCGGTCGCTACGGTAAGACGTATGCCATCCCGACCAAGGACAAGAACATCGAGACCCTGGTCCTTTCCAAGATTCGCCCGTATATTGCGGATTTTGTCGCATACACGAAGGCCAATCCCGACGTACAATTCTTCGTGACCCGAGTGGGTTGTGGTCTGGCTGGATATGAGGACTACCAGATTGCTCCCCTGTTCAAAGGTGCGCAGAATTGTAGCTTCCCCGAGTCGTGGGAACAATACGTCAAGTAAGGAATCATCATGCTGTCGAATCGTGCCGAGAAGTGGTATGCGGGGATGATCAAAAAGGCAGCCCATTTGGGTCAGCTATCCGACATGCCAGTGTATAAGATCGGTGCGATTCTGGTGCATAAGAAAGGTATTATCGGAATGGGTTTCAACAAGAAGAAGACCCATCCGCTGCAGCGCGAGCTGAATCAATATCGGGAGGAGGGAAGAAGAGACCGCAGCTATCTACATGCGGAGGTTGATTGTTTGACGGGGGTTAGGGACGTTCCTAATGGGTCAATACTATTCATTGGACGACTTGATCAAACGGGCCACACAGGAATGTGCCGCCCCTGCCAAGCATGTATGCACGCCATCCGCTTGCGTGGAATCAAGGAAGTGGTCTACAATACTCCTTCTGGTTACGCAATTGAGCGAATCGATTAATTGAAAAGGAAATGGTTATGAGTAGTCTAACTGAACGGCTGAAGAAGAATTCCAAGATCAAGGAGACTGCCAGTCTTATGGAATCAAAGTTCTTTGAGGCAAAAGAACAGATTGTAACCGACGTACCTGCTTTGAATATTGCTCTATCAGGTAGACTTGACGGCGGTCTTCAGGCTGGCCTAATGATGGTTGCTGGTCCGTCGAAGCACTTTAAATCATCTATCTGTCTGGTGATGGCAGCGGCCTATCAGAAGAAATATGACGATGGTGTCATCCTCTTCTATGACAGTGAGTTCGGTAGCCCTCAATCGTATTTTGAGGCTTTCGGGGTTGACACTAATCGGGTTGTTCATACCCCTATTACTGATATTGAGCAACTGAAATTTGACCTTATGGGTCAATTACAGGAGCTGAAGAAGGGGGATCATGTCATGATCCTTATTGACTCGATTGGCAACCTAGCTTCCAAGAAGGAGGTTGAGGACGCGATTAATGAAAAGTCAGTAGGTGATATGACACGCGCCAAGCAACTGAAATCCCTATTCCGCATGGTTACCCCACACCTGACTATGAAGGATCTGCCGATGGTTGCGATTAACCACACTTACAAAGAACAAGGAAGCATGTATCCCCGCGACGTAGTGTCTGGTGGCACTGGTGGAATCTATTCTTCTAACGATATCTGGATTATTTCCCGCTCGCAGGAGAAAGAAGGAACCGAACTTGCAGGTTATACCTTCACGATTAATATCGAGAAATCCAGACAGGTTAAGGAAAAATCCAAGATTCCGCTTACCGTCATGTTTGATGGGGGTATCACCCGCTATAGCGGTCTACTGGACCTAGCTCTAGAAGCTGGTATGGTGATTAAGCCGTCAATGGGATGGTTCCAAAAAGTAGACCCTGCTACTGGCGAAGTCCTAGATGGTAAATATCGCGCCAAGGACACGAACACCGCCGAGTTCTGGGAGCCGCTACTGAGGAGCAAGGAATTCAACGATGCGGTACGCCACAAGTTCCTACTGGTCCATGATTCGGCACAAGAGGAAGTCACCGACGATGAGTAACAAGGGATCCATCAAGGAACTGCTAGAAGAGGTGAAGTCAAGGCTTCCCTCTTTTGAAAACCTCCCCGTCCCTGCTGATCTTGACGGGAAGGTGATAACAGTTATCCGATTGACAAGCGGGGTCTGTAATGGCGGCACTATCGCAATTCATTCCATTGTCTTTGACGGCGACATGATGAACGTTGACTATGCTGCTATCAAGGAAGACGGGTCAAAACTTCCCGATTCCCTTACACAACCCATCGTTGCTGATATCGTGAATTTCTTCATGATTAAAGCAGCACTAGAAGACGCTGAATTGACAGGCGAGTAACATAGTAGTAACATAGGGAGGATGTGAATAATCCTCCCTTTTCTTTTTCTATGGGTGTTTGATAATGCAAATTGAAGACGTTATTCTAGAGAACCTGCTTCACAACGACGAATACACGCGAAGGGTTCTCCCGTTCCTGAAAGACGAATACTTCAGCGATAACCCGCACAGCATTGTCTTTAACAAGATCGTTAACCATTTCAACGATTACAACAACGCCCCTACGCAAGAAGAGCTGCTGGTTGAAATCACCAATCAGAAGGGAATCGGTCAGGGCGACTATCAAGCATCCGTTGATTTGGTCAACACCCTGACCCGCAGGTCGAAAGCCCCCGCGCTGGATTGGCTGATTGAAAACACGGAAACCTTCTGTAAGGACAGGGCACTTTACAATGCCGTGGTGGAAGCCGCTTCCCTGATTGATAATAAGCAGGAAGTCGGCAAGATTCCTGATTTGATGAAGAATGCATTGTCCGTATCGTTTGATAACAATATCGGACATGACTTCTCCAACCAAATCGTCGAGCGGTATAAGCTTCTACACCAGACGGTTGAGTATAAGGTTCCGTTCGACCTAGAGTGCCTGAACAACATCACGGGCGGCGGCCTATCACGCAAGACCCTGAATGTCATCGTAGCAGGCACGGGCGCGGGCAAGTCCCTGCTGATGTGTCATATGGCGGCGAGGGCTCTTCTGGATAACCGCAACGTCCTCTATATCTCGATGGAAATGGCAGAGGAACGCATTTCAGAACGCATTGATGCGAACATCCTTGGTTTCAGTGTCAATGACCTACCGAACATGTCCCAGCAGGATTACGTTAGCAAACTGACGAAGAAGCTTGAGGGGTGTACGGGGCGTCTGATCGTCAAGGAGTATCCAACGGCCTCGGCCAGCGTGAACCACTTCCGTTCCCTTCTGAACGAGCTGAAGCTAAAGAAAGAGTTCACACCCGATATCATCTTCGTGGACTACCTGAATATCTGCGCATCAGCCCGTTTCAATGCTTCGATGGTGAACAGCTATCAATACGTCAAGGCCATCACGGAAGAGGTACGAGGTCTAGCACAAGAGTATAATGTCCCCATCGTGTCGGCTACGCAGTTTAACCGTAACGGTCAGACAAGCAGTGATGCCGACCTAGGGGATATCTCCGATTCATCAGGCATCAGCATGACGGTTGACCTCCTGCTGGCCATGATCCGTTCCGAGGAGCTGGATGAACAGAATCTGGTGATGTTCAAACAGCTGAAGAATCGTTACGGGGATATGGCCAAGAAGCTACGATTCGTCTGCGGTATTGACAGGGACAAGATGCGGTTGTATGATACGGAAACGGATATGGTTCCGAACTCATCGAAGTCTGGCGCAAGCAAGAAGCCACGAATTCAGGACCACCAGCCGCAGGATGACTTCGATAACGTCCGCTGGAACCCTCCAGCAGCACGGAAGCCGTCGGGACCACGGTTTACAAATTTGAAGGTTGAAGAGTGAATCTATTAATTTTGAAACGGGCAGCGGTGTGGTTTGTATACTTCATCGCTGCCGCTGAGGGGAAGAAACATGCTTGATATTCTGATCGGCAGTCTGATTGTTGCTCTGGCGCTAGTGACGGTCTTCTGGGTTTTGATCTTCGGGCGTCCTCTTGTCCGAGAGACGAAGAACAGTAAAGGTGCGGTGGAGACGCCGCCGATTGCGGTTAATGATCCAGAGGCGGTAAGGACCTTTGTTGTTAACGGGGATTTTGAACTGTGGCTTGCTGTTCGTAGCGTGCCGAAGATCGTCCGTCGCCCATATGTTAACGAGCAACGAATCGCCACCATGGTTGAGGAACGACATGTTTATAGTGACGGTCTGGACATCACCCTAGACTATGACACTGGCGGGCCGATGAACAAGATTAAGGCGATTACAGGAACCCCGTCACAAGTTAGGATGTTTATTACAAAGATGTGGAAAGAGGGCACCCAGAAAATCGTTTTCAAAGAGTGGGGACTATGATATTCGGAATCGATTTGTATCCGTTCATCCCTCTTTTAATTTTCATAATCCTACTCATTGTGATTAAAATATAAGCAGGGGTGAATGATGAAACTAGAAGAAATCATGATCGAGGTTGAGAAGGCCCTCGCCATTGATGAGACAAATCTCGCCCGCGAAAGCCTTGAGACCCCGAAAATCTACGGCAATATCTTGCGCATTCGCACGAATGAGAGTATGCTTCTACACAAGCACAAACATGCTCTCAAGCAGCTATATGCGGATAAGCGGGACTACTACCTCGGTCGTGCCGATCCAGCCGTCTACAAAGAGAAGCCGTTCAACCTGAAGATTCTGAAATCAGAGGTGGACCACTACGTAGACGCCGATTCGGATATCGGGGATTTGAAACTGAAGATCGAGGTGCAGACCGAGAAGGTTGAGTTTCTGGATAGCGCATTGAAGCAGATTGCCAATCGCGGTTTCTGCATTAAGAATGCTATCGACTTCCAGAAGCTGATGAGTGGTGGTTATTAATCAACAAAAAAGCCCCTAATCCGCTACGGACAGGGGCTTTTTTGTTGATTGTAAAGACGTGTTAAATTCGCTACTGTCTTTTCATACAGTATGATGGCTGGAAACCCGCATGGATAGCCAATCTAGGGCGTGAAAACATGATTTAAATGGCACTTTTAAAACGCGGGTGGTATGGTGGTACCACCTATGCGTTAGAGGACTCACCAGACCCCTATAATTATAGGCTCAAAATGGTCTAGTTTGAGTTGACATGCCCTCCCGTTTGTTCTATACTCCCTTCACCCTAAACGAACAGGATTTGATCCAAATGAAAGCCTCCAAACGCGCCTTCGATCTTCTCTGGTCCACGATCAAGCATCACGGTATCGGCACAGGGCGTTCCGCTATCGCGGGTCTGGCAGAACGCGGGATTCTGGTGACGTGGTGGACGGGTGACCATCGGGCGAACTTCTACATCAACAAGCGAGTAGAGATTGAATGCGATAGCCAGCGGTGGTCGGTCTCCGTTAATACGGAAACGGCTGAAATAACGTTCAATGGTATTAGCGAGGAATCCTTCACGGAAACCTACGATGTCGCTGGGCGGCTGGAAAAGCTGATGGGTGGTATTGCATCCAAGTGATGGTCGAGATATACTGTCTTCATTGACATTCATCAAGGACACCCGAGAAATGAAACTGGCCTACGTAAACTTCCATGACGGGATCGAGACCCGCATCTTCGTGAAGGAAGACGAAGAGACAACCCTTGTGAAAGACTGGGAAGACCACGGGGTGAGCTATGAATTCTTCCCTGTGTCCGAAGAAAGCATCTTGGCGCGGTTGGCGGAATGTCATGATGTCTTTGAAGCCCGCTGGCTGATGGAAGAGATCGACTTCTGGACCGAAGACCTGAAGCCTTACAACCTGCCCCAGTATCTGACGGACGCCGCGAAGGCGATCTATGCCGAAGATGACGGTCTGAAGTCCGCGAAGGCAACCCGCGAATTCCTGCATAACTACGTGCTCTGAAGACCATGAAACTGGCAACCATTTTCAATAAGCAGGGCGAGCGCATCGCTTACTACATTTTGAAAGATGAGGAGATGGACGGCTTCGCGGAGGAGCTTGCGGAAGAAGAACAATCGGTCTCTTTCACGAAGCTAACCGACGATTCCTTGGCCACTGCCTTGCTATCCTGCTATGAAGAGCAATCATTCTTCCTTGCGGCTCACCTGTTTGATATGCTCTACGAGAGTAGTATCTTCCTCGGCCCTAGTGACGTATCAGAGGGCGTCTACGACGCCGCCCGTCTGGTCTATGGGGCGAGGAACGCAAGCAAACGCGAGGAGCTTGCAGAGGCTGTGATTGAGAACTTTTTCATAGACCCTTTATCGGAGTGTCGAAAGCCGACGAACGGTGATTAACCACCAATTCGTTCCGCGTATAATGGCAACCATCGCACGGCCAACACACAAAGGTAAGCCAAATGAAAGCACAAATCGTCGCGGGTATCAGCAACAAAGGTTTCTCCCTCCAATCGGTGATTGCATTCGACGAAGAGGTTATCAACGAATGGAAAACCCATTTTGCCAACCGCGACCGCAAACCCGAAGTCTGGGAATTCAACCTCGAGAACCTGATGAAGACGGTCAAGGGCGGGGCTTCGGTTAGTACGGTCTACTACAACCTTTCGGATGTCGGATTCATGGTTGAGAACAACTATCCCGAGGTCCAAGACTTCCCCGCCAACCTGAAAGAGATCGCCCTCCGCTGCCACGACGGTTCCCTCTACGAAATGATGGAAGAAATCGCCATCTTCAAGCGCGCTGCGCAATACGAGTAAGGAGAACAAGGACTTGTACAAGATTGCAACCGTAATCGATCAGGAGGGCGTGATTTTACAACACGCCATCCTCGACGAGGAAGACGTCCCCTTCTATGAAATGAAACAGGCCGCCTTCGGGTATCTGGTCCTCACCAGAGACTTCAACGACGAGAACTTCCTAGCAGACGTGAAGGACGCATATGACCCCGCCTGCATCGATGTGTCCCGCTAGCTGATTGAAGACGTATATGAGGCCAAGCTGTTCTGCAAGATGAACGAGTTCCCGATCAGCGATGGGCTTTACAAGGCTGCTCAAAAGGTATATGCTGCTAAGAATCTGGTTGACGCGGAGAAGCTTACACTGGAGTTCATCAACACCTACTACAAGTGAGAAAACAATGCAATATGTTATCAATCAGCGCGGTTTCTATATTGTGGAAACGAACGAAAGCCTGATCGTCAAACGGTCCGAGAACAAGGCCGAAGCAAAACGGTTCAATGAGAAGGACGCACGACTGCTGGCCTCCTATATCACGAACGCCAAGGTCGAACGGACGGAATAACGGGGGTTATATGCTGATCAACCTGTCAACAAAAGCCCCGCCAGTTCCATTCGGCGGCGGTAAGAAAGGTGCCCGCAGTGTGGTGACCGAAGCGTTCTATGCGCTTGATGACCTTCATTGACTTCTTCGGCGGCAGCGGCCTTCTATCACAGTGGGCGCTTGAGGCCAGATTCAAGAAGGTCGTCTATAACGACTTCGACGACTACCTCGGACGTATTCGTTATAGTAATACTAAGAGCTATATCGAATTCGCCAACTGGCTATCATGGTTCTTCTATGAAGCTTGTGGTCTCGAGCAGCGCGTTCGTTGTCCTGAAGAGCTCGCTGAATTCGTGAGGAAGCGGATGCTGGATGAGTTCGCTAGATGCGATGAGGACGGTCTGGACCCTAACGTGTTCGAGTATCCTCTCCTTCAGCCTGTCGCGTTTCAGACGAGACCGTATGATGCCGACGTAAGGGTGAATCGGAACGCCATCATCTATACCGCAGCAAGGAGTGGGAAAACTAGACCCGTAGGTAAGGACTGGTGCAAGGGCGCGGTGTAGAATCGACGGATTACAGGGAACTGCTCAACAAATACGAGATCAATAGCGACACCCTTTGTTCTATTGACCCACCGTATCCAGACACCCTACAGTTCGCATATACTGGCGGAGTTACGCTGGACGATATCGCGGAATTGGTGAAGCGATGCATCGACAAAGGTGCAAAGGTCATGGTCTACGGGAACAAGCAATCGGGGATTTACGACACGATTACGAAAAATTTCCCGTCCATTGGTGTGTATGAGTTCCTCCTCCAGACACACAACAAAGATGGAGTGGACTATCTTTTCAGGAACTTCTAAGACCATCCATGACCCGATAAGCGGTAGCTTGACACCAAATCAAAGCTACCGCATAATGGTGACACTTTCAAAGCAACCCGCACAAGGAGCGGAAAATGATCAAGACCCAGAAACGCGCAATCAACCATCGGACAGACGATCAACTGGCCGAGGAGCGCGCTTCGAAGCAAGCCAAGCAGAAGGCGGTCGGCCGCCAGCGGTTTGAGGAATCCTTCGACATCGACGAGGAGGAATTCGACGCACCTGAAGGTCTTGCCCGACAACTTGATAAACTTTATCGCAATTACCGCTAAGGAGCAGACGGCCATGATTCGAGAAATGATTATGGCCCTTCAGAACGAAGGGTCCAAGAATGGTAAAATCGCCATCCTGAAGACGGCCGATCTTATCTTCCAAGAGGTTCTGCGCTTCGCTTACAACCCAGAGTTTAACTACTATATCAAGGCGGCACGTAAGCCCGCTAACTATGGTAGTCAAACACTCTATGAACTCTGGCCACAGGTCGGCTCCCTGCTGATCGACCTCCATAACCGCGAAATTACGGGTAACGTCGCGCATGAGGCCGTGACGAATCTCATGTCATGGATGAAGAAGGAAGAGGCGGAGATTTTTGAAAACATCCTGAAGCGCGACCTTCGGTGTGGGATCAACGTGGCGACGATCAATGCTGCCATTGATGGTCTGATCCCCGAATACCCCTATATGCGATGCTCCCTGCCTGATAAATCCAATCTCGGGAAGTTCAATTGGAAGGCTGGTATCATCAGCCAAGAGAAGGCAGACGGGATGTTCGTCAACATCATTAGACGAGAAGGCGGCGAGATTCTGATTCAATCTCGCAACGGGTCAATCTTCCCGATGATGGAATTCGGCACACTGGTGTCTGGACTCCAGCAGCTGAAAGGCTTCCTCGATGAGACGGTTCTCCACGGGGAAATGGTTGTTACGGATATTAGCGGACACGTCCTTCCACGCGAAGAGGGTAACGGGATTCTGAACAGCGTCCTGAAAGGCGGCGAGTTTCCGTATGGTCTTTACCCGACCGTCTATCTGTGGGACATGATCCCTCTGGTGGATTATAAGAACTGCCTATGCGAGACACCCTATAACACCCGCCTCTATAGACTTCAGACCATGGTGAGGGTCTGTCTGGCTGACAACATCCGTGTGATTGAAACCCGCGTGGTTCATTCCATGGATGAAGCCCGCGCCCACTACACGGAAATGACGGAAGCAGGTAAGGAGGGTACTATCCTGAAACACCCAGTCTCAATCTGGAAGGACGGTACGTCCAAGGACTGCATCAAATTCAAGATTGAGGCCGAGGTCGACCTGCTGGTGACTGGTGTCAATGAGGGTAACGGAAAGAACGCTGCCACCTTCGGCTCACTGGTCTGCCAATCATCAGACGGTCTGGTGGAAGTGGCCGTTAGCGGGTTCACGGATGCAGACCGCGAACGGATCGCACGCGAGCTTGATCAATGGATCGGAAAGCGCATCATCACTGTGCGGGCAAACAACCTGATGCCGATTCCACAGAGTGGCGGTAAGCGGTCCCTGTTCCTCCCACGCTTTGTTGAGGAACGGCTCGACAAGACTGATGCCGATTCGCTGGAGAAAATCGAAGGGGTTTTCAAAAACGCGCAGTAAGACAGGCGGCAGCCAGAAGGTGACAAATGTCATTGACTGGCTGCCTTTTTTCGTTCTATCATGCTAACCATGATGAATCACGGAGTAGCTGAAATGTACGGAATCCAAAACCACAAAGGCCGCTTCTACGAAGGCGCGCCGAACGCTTACTCATGGACGTCAATCATCCGCTTTGCCCGCGTGTGGACCATGGAAGAGGAAGCGGCGGCTTTCAAGAAAGAGCACAAGATTCGGGGGAAGGTTGTCAAACTGGAAGCCGCTTGACAGATACCATTGGAAGGGGCACAATAAGCCCATGACAAACAATGAAAGGAAACCGAATCATGTTTGAACATAAAACGCAATACGGGTTTCTGGTCTATGACCCCGAACATCGGGAATATTTCCAGACGAAGAATGACGACGAAGAATCCCAGCAGTGGACCAAGGATTCAAACGAAGCCCATATCTTTCTGACCGAGAAGGATGCGCGCTGGTTCCTTGAGACCGAAGCAATGATCAATCGGGAAGACGGGATGATTTTCAACGTCCTGCGGTCGACCTCTGTTATGGTGATGGAAGAATGAATCCGATCTACGTAATTCGTGAACGGGAATGGGGTGCGTTCTGGTGCCCCATTAACGGTAAATGGAACTGGACCGACAACGTAAGGGCGGCGAAGACGTTCTCCACCAATGAGGAAGCGGCCGCCGAATTCCGTCGGGTTAAGCTGGACGCATTCGGATATATGGTTTCCATCATTAGCGTCAGCCTTGACCGATATGGTGATCCTGTTGTGAAAGATCGCACGTTCAGGCAAGACGCGCTTTCATATCCTGACTTGACAAGCGAAGCCGCCGAGCGTAATATCATTTCCATGGGCGGCGTGGCGATCAAGTGGCAATATAGCGACAGGACCTTCTACCTACCCGAGTGTACGATTGAAATCGAGAACGACGGTACGATTCTCGTGAAGGGTATGACCGAAGAAGAGTTCGACCGTCTCTACACCAAAATTACTGGGAATTGAAAACATAGGCATGAATTGTTTCATTGTCTGGAACCCGCGCAAAGAAGAATACCTGACCCACGACTTCGAATGGTCTCGGTTTGTAACGGACTCCGCGCTGTTCCCAGACCATGGAAGCGCAATGTGGAAAATCCGAGACTTGGGAATTGACGGTCTCCGCGTCAAGGAAAAGTGGGTTTGCTTCGATCCAGTCTCCCACCGCGTCCATGTAGGCGGTTATGAATGGTTGACAAAGACCCCCGACTTCGATAAAATCAAAAGACTCGGAGGGAAAGTCTTCGGTACGAAACACCTTGTCATCGGGTTCCCCGAGTTCGAGATTCGCTACTTTGCAGGTGAGAACTTCTTCTCCGTAGAAGGCGCGCCTGAAGAAGTATTCAAAAAGATCATTGAAGAGAAGCTGAACAACCATGAGTAATATTCTCCCCGTCGCCATTGAACCCACCTTCAATGCCCTTCAGTCCGAGCGGATCGACTTCATTCGCGGCCTGAACTATTACGCCAACAATCACACAGCCGAGGATTCCAAAGCCTATGCTCTGAAGTGGGTGAAGAAGCACATGCCCGAGATCTACCCGCAGCTGAAGAAGGCGGATGACTGGAAATTCCAGAACTACGGTTTCATCCTACGCATGCAGGAGCGAGGCTTCTTCCTGACGGAGAAGCAACTGACAAAGATCATGGCCGAGTTCCGCATCATCGCGGGCGGAATCGTGACGGAAGAACGGGTTAAGGAGGTGCCCGTTCAGAAAGTAAAAAAGTCACTGAGCGCCCTAATCTTCCGCTTGAAGCAGCCGAATATGCTCTGGATGGAATCCTACAGGAACGGGATGTCGATTCGGTAAACCTTGGCCTGAACGCCAAGGATATCACGGAAGTCATCCAATGGGCGAAGAAGACGCGTGATGATTTGGAAGCGGAACCTACGGACTATCGGAAAGGGTTCCCGCTACGGGCAAAGCGATTCCTTCGCGACCTGATCGAACGTTGTGAGGCGGCACTAACTTCCGTCAAACAGCATTCGGCCAACAAGGTTCCGTCCAAGCGCAAGCAGTCGCCCGTGAAGCTGGTTTCAAAACTTCGCTTCAGCATGGAGGACAAGGAAACGGCCATCACTGGGGTAAGACCCGAAGGGTTGATCGGCGCGAAGCGGGCCATCGTCTGGAATGCTAAAGATCGCATGGCCGTCTACTACCAGAGTGATAACGGCTTCACGGTGTCAGGTACCTCCCTGAAGAACTTCGATATTGAGAAGTCCTTCACCATCAAGGTACGGAAGCCTGCCGATATGAAGCTCGCATTCCATGAACAGACGGCGGCAAAGATGCGGGACTGGCTGAAGGGTCTATCCACGGTTCCACGGCCCGCTAACGGACGATTCAACGAGACCTGTGTTATCGTCAAGATTGGTTGATAGGTTTCAAACCGTAGTAGTGTGATGGTGTCTCTACGGCACCATCCGTGCTGACTCTCCTACAGCACGTTATGTCCTCATACAATCAGGCTAGATTGGTTAAGTTTGTCACACGCGTACAATGAGGGCGCTATAGGCGGTTTGGGGCTGGGTTCCTTGTGAATCTGGCCCTTTTCTTTTTGGACGTGAAGGAATGCACACTAACCGATAGACGGCTATTGTATTCGGGATCGATCGGCGTATAATTCCATTCACGGTCATCAAACAAAGGACACCGAAACCATGAAGCTCTACACCTATATCTGCACGGTTGGCGGCGAAGATGAATACCTGATCGCCAAGGATGATCAGATTGTCCCTGAAGCGGGGGCGCATGAAGAACGGACGGATGAGGAACTGACGGAAGAAACCTTCATGAATGCCTTCAGCAACGCTAGCCTTCAAGGGCAATCTATCTCTTCATGACGGCATGGGACAATCGGATTTACAAGGAATTCCGCGCGGCCAACGTCTCGAAGGAATTCCAGACCGATATGCGGAAGTGTGTCGAAGCATGGTCTATGCGCGATCAGCCGAACATGCACAATAAGTGGGCAGAAATGGTCCAAGAAACCTACGATAAGTGGGTGAAATAAGCCGACAAACGGTCTTGACCCTACGCATAGACAAGCGTATAGTAATCACCATCGAAGCAAACCACACAAGGAATCTTCACCATGAAACAGACCGCAACCCCCGACCTGCTGGAAAAATTCGATACCATCTTCGGTGACCTGACAGACGGCAGTATCGCCCCCGAGGTCCAGAAGCTGGTGTTTTGCTCCCTCGAAACCTACCGCAACGGTCCATGGTTTGCCGAATGCAAAACCGACGGGGATGAATACACCCTCGGGATGATCGGTAAGAACGGTCGGCGGGAATGGAGTATTACCATTGTCGGCAACTCCCGCACCCCCGAGGTTCGATTCAACGGGGTTGACGAGGAAGAATTCCTGAATCTGGTGGCCTGATAGGAGAACGGTCATGCGTAATCAAGGTTATGCGGTTGAATACTGGTACCTCTACGGGGACAAGAAACATACGGAGTGGGTCTATATGACCCCCGATGGTCTGCCGTCGGGAACCGACCGACTCTTTGCCTGCACGCTTTTCAAAACGCGTCAGGAAGCGGAAGAGATCGCCAAGGATATCGAGAACTCTTCCATTCATCACGTCGAATTCATGGTAAGGAGCTTGGATGAGTAATACCGCACACTGGGACGGATACTGGGCCATGGAACGGATGGCCCATGACCTATACAGCCCCAACGCATACCTGACGCCAAAGGAAGCCGTTAGGGTACCCAAGGAGGCGGACGAGGTTATAACAGCCTTAGAGGTCCGCCTCTATGCCGCCAATATGACAAATACCGCCGATAGCCCGAAGGTCTTTGACAACGGCAGAGTAAAGGTCTATCATTGTTTGGGTAGGCCTATGCGGAGAAACATCCGCGTTGTGGTGAACGGGGATCGGAAGACTGTAACGTATACGTCCCTTTTCAAAAACACGGTGGTACACTTCATCATTGATAGCAAAGAGGTGAAAGGTTATGTCAACGGTAAACGGGTCTCCCTCATTGAGGCTAACGCATACTGATGAGCGGTATCAGGATGTGAAGAAAGCCTATCACTACCTATACAGGTGGTTACGTGAAGGTCGGGTAGACGAGGAAACGGACCACCATACTCTGTGGTGGCGGAACGGATGGGCCCTTCGTTCTTCCATGATGAGGTCCACCGCAACCTATGGTAACGAGAGTGTGACGGAAGCTCTGGAGTATCTTGACGGTGGTGGACGAATCGTCTATACTCTAGAGAACTTGGGTATTGAAGAATTCTTGGACATTGTTTTCTTGACTACGGGGAAATGGAAATGAACAATCCTACGATCAGCGGCCGCTTTCAAAAACTGACAATCAACCTGAAGGAAGGTGTTCAGCCACCTGAATATGGTAGCGAGGGGGCTTCTGGCTTCGATATTCGCGCTAACATTGAAGACGACATCACCATTCCTGCAGGTGGCACTGCACTGGTTCCTACTGGCCTCTATATGGCCGTGCCTGCGGGTTTTGAAATGCAGGTCCGCTCGCGGTCGGGTCTGGCGGCAAAGAACGGAGTCTTCGTCCTGAACACCCCAGGTACTGTGGACAGCGACTATCGGGGTGAGGTGAAGGTTATCCTTCACAATGCTGGCACGCAACCATTTACGGTTACTGCTGGCGACCGTATCGCACAGGGTGTTATCTGCCCCGTAGTCCATGCGGTCTGGAACATTGTTGAATCGCTGGAATCGTCCGAGCGAGGTGAAGGTGGTTTCGGTAGCACGGGGGTGAAGTGAATATGGACAGAGACATGGAACAAACGGTACATATCAATAAAACGGATTCGGAAGGTAATCCCCTTCCCATCGATCCAACGGTGGATGTTGCGACGATTAAGATCATTATGGCAAACGGGGTACTTGTACATTCTTCGCTTGATGCTCTGAACGGCATCCCCTATCGAATCAAATATAAAGGATGCACATTAACCCCATGCCAAGGGAAAATATACATCCGCCGCGATCAAAGCGGGGAGGTCTATATTACTACATGGAGTAGTGAGGGGATTATGGCACATCGTAACCGAAAGAAAGACGGATCGTGCAATAGAAGCACAAGCCCTATGCGCACACTGAACGGGTTCAATACGTGAAATAATCCATAAAGGGCCGTTTGTCTTCGGATGAACGGCCCTTGTCTTTTGTAGCCGCGAGCGTATAATTCTATTCACGGTCAACGAACAAAGGACACCGAATCATGAACGCCCAAGAGAAAATCCAAGCCGCCTTCGACATGATCAAAGAGCACATCATGAAAGGCGGGGTTCTGATCAGCGATGAAGACGGGGTCGAGCAATACATCTTCGGTAGCGCAACCCTGACGTCTTCCTCGGTCGGCACCCATATCTGGTTTGACCCCAGCAGCCACCTGCCGAAAATCGAACTCTGGAAGGGGGCGAAGAAAGCAGCCATCATGCGCACATGGATCAGCGGCGAAGCAAATACCCTGTACAAGCTTGCACAACAGTACGTGAAATACTGCAAGTAACCCGATAAACGGGGCTTGACCAGAAGAAGGACAGGCCCCATAATGACCCAATCGCAACAAAGGAACACCTGAAATGGATACCAAAACCATGTCGGCCATGATGCTTCATTTCCAACTGGTTGCATCGCGGATTGTCCAGAAGGAAAACATGGATACGGAGGTTGATGAAGAACACACCGTCTCCATCTTCTACCGCGACGGCAACAAGTGCTGGCAGCATGTAGCCCGCCAGAACGGCATGGATTCCATCACCTTCCTTGATGCCGAAGCAGGTACACTCTGGACCGTACACGAGATTCTGGAAGAAGGAAGCTTCCGCTATGTCTTCGAGAACACTACCGCCGAACAATTCCTCTCCCTTGACACCGAGTTTTAAAAAGGACAAAGCCATGCGCGCTGACAAATACGCCGACCGTTTCTCCGAAATCCTTCTCGACACTATGACTTCCAAGGAAGCCCAGTTCATGAAGATGGATGATTCCACGGTCCAAGCATACCGCTTCCCTGATGAAAAAGGCGGCTGGTTCGCCACCATCGACACGGCAACCCAACGGAAGACCATCGGTCAAGTGAAAGCCGACGGCTCCTACTGGATTGCGGAGCGGGACGCATCAGGTCGTATCCGTGTCAACAACATCACCCCCGATGAATTCGCACGCAAGCGGGTGATGTGGTAAAAGTCACACGGGCCGTTCATCCGCCGATGAACGGTTCTTGATCCCCCAGTAGACCAGCGTATAATGATGTTCATGGGCAGCAATCAAGCAAAGCCCGAACAACCCGAAAGGAAAATCATCATGAAAGCAATCGTCTTCCGCCTCTCCCAAGGTTCAGACAAACAATTTGAAATTGGCGAGAACGCCGATAAGAACGTCATCGGATACTTCGCGGAAATGTACGCGGGCTGGGATTCATGGGATATCGAAGAGACCGAAAGCAGCATCGAAGCGGTGAATGCCTTCCTGCACAATGCCCAGCACGGCACCTATGCACGGGAGTATGACCTTCATGACCCCAAAGAGGTTGCAGCATTTTGGGAAGACGTAGAGGTCGAAGACTGCGAGTATGACGCATTCAACGAGCTCGCCCACCTTGATGCACGCGACAGTAGCGACCTGCTGAAAACGGCCTTGCGCAAAGAACAATACAGCCGCTACGAGTGGGAAATCGACAAACGGCCGCACGTGACGCGGAAGGAATTCGACTTTATCATGACGGGCGACTATCGCTACCTCGACGAAGACGAGGAATAAACCGATAAACGGTATTGCCAATGGAAGGGGTTCGGAATAGAATCCCTTCCATAGCAAACCCGATCAAGGAAGCATCAAATGAAAGTCATCACCCAGAACGGTAACAATGTCCTTACCGCCCACATCTTCAAGGCCCATGAGCTGGAAGAGGGCTCCCAGTGGCTTTCACAGAAAGGTGATGAGGTGGTGACCTTGGAATGGGTTGAATGCGACAAGGTTGCGTATCGATCCAATAACGGGTCAAGCTTCAATCAAAGCGTGTTTGCCTTCCAGCTGGACTATAACCTGATTGTGAGATAATCATCAAATGGTCAAGTATACGAAAACCGAAGTCATGCGGGCTCTGAAGGATTATAGCAAGCGTGGGCAGAAATGGGCGCGGCTCCTTCTCCCCATCCTGAATAAGGAGTTCGCGGATAAGAAGACTGACGATGCCCGTAACTGGGCCATCAGGCTTTCCCAGTCCATTGTCAAGGGACGACTCCCCGTCCTCAAGCTCACGGTCGACAAGATGGAGCACGAAGACTTCATCAAGGTATTGAAGAAGATCGAGCGGAAGGCAGACCTATATGCCGACTGGTGGGTGGACGTGGAGGAGACTGAGTTTGAGACTGACTTCGAGGTCAAACGGGACAAGAACGGACGGATGTATACAATCAAGAGTAAGACAGTCTCTGGATGGAACGGCGCAATCTACTATCAACCCCTGCCAAACAAATTGGAGGACAAGAAATGATGAATCAGGACAAAGCCTTTAATCAGCTGGTTGACTACATCCGTCGGAACGGGGAAGAGGTAGATGTTGACAATAAGGAGCAGGTCCTCTACAATACTGTTAGTATTGTGAAGCTTGATGACCTGTACGCTATTTCTGATCAGGATGGCTGGCGGGATGTTGTGACACAATACCATCCCCATGCCGCATGGATGGTTACGCAAAGTCCCGCTGCGGGGAAAGGTTACGAATACGTCTTTAACACGATTGAGCCCGAAGAATTCGAGGCTATCGCAATGGGGGTGTTAGCATGACCGAAGCCGAAAAACAAACTATTGATGGACATTGCCGAAGGTAAGTCCAATGAGCCCATGCCTTCCCACTGGGTTGAGAAATTCGACCTATCAGAGGACGATAACAGGAACTGGGACTATGTCAAGCAGATCGGCAACGCGCTATACCTTCATGAGGTCTTTGCGGTTGCTATCCTCGGACTAACCCGCGATGAAGCATTGATCATGGAATCCATGAATGACGGTATGCACTGGACGGCTGAGGTCGATTACTATATCGTCGACCTGTTCTGCACCAACGTCGTCCCTGCGGATGCGCCGCCCCTTCTTTTCAAAACGGCTGGAATCGATCCTATTAGATATCCTATCAAGGATGTCAAAGAGGAGCGTATGAAGTAATGGAAGATCAGGAATTAGATCGGGAACCAGAGTTTCAGGCGGTAGCTGAAGAAGAGAAGGTCTTCATCGTGCGCAGGGGCGAGCCAGAGTATGTCCTAAAGACTGTAGCCGCTATCAGGAATCTGAATGCTGGTGTAGGGACTGCTTTGATCATGCTGAATGCATGGTGGGTTGAGGCTGACCTTGCCCACTCTGCACTAGTCGGACGGTGGACGTTTCAAGGCGGACCATATCGCGCCGATATCATGACCCCGTTCAAACTGGATGAAGACAGGGCGCTAGAGCTTTTTGAGAAATATTGCCTTGACTTTGACCTAGATGAGGTAGAAGGATATGAGAACACCTATTAATGATCCAGCACTGAAGAAATGGCCTGACGACTATAAGGCGGCCTACTTTATTCATTGTTACACGCTGTTCCCGATGTTCATGCTGCTACTATTCCGCCCGCTACCGCCCATGGGTCTAGTCCTGGGGGTTGGAATCGGATGGATTCTAGCCGAGTATGTTAAGACCTTGATCGGTTTCTTCTGGCAATCAGCGGAAGACGGGAAGGTGCGGACGGCTTATGTCTTAGCGGCTGTGGTTAAGGCTTGCTTCGCCGCGCCTATGGTCTCCATGATCAATAGTTCGGCTAGTAGCGCGCTATTGATTATTCTAGCGGTTGCTGCTTCAATCGCATCATCGTGGGAAGACATTGAAATGTCCGAAGAATACCAGATGCGAACTCGGAAATGATTGAATACGTTGTCTCTTTGTCATTGTCTTTGATGACTGGCCCAGCGTGCCCTAGCGGGTGTCCTGTCCTCACGGGGAAGAATACTCCGCTAGGGGTTCACACTGCCCGCCAAATGGATTATATGGGAATCGGTTTCAAGGAAGACGGACGCGGTGGTGTCTTCGCCATTCACCCCGTCTGGACCGATGAACGGCAAAGGAAGCTTTCTGGTGAAAAGCGGAACTTTGTCACAGCAGGTTGTATCAACGTAGACTATAATACGTTCATCAAACTACCAAAGCGAAGCTTCCGCTTAAGGATTGAAAAATGACCCGCTGGACAATGAACCGTGAACAAGTCCTCTTTGACCACCTCTGCCCCTTGCATATGGGAGAAGAGGACTACCGCGAGCTAATGAATAGTCTTGCATTGTTCTTTGATGCAAACAAAGCCCGCGACGAAGAAAAGCACGACGTCATGTTCAACCAAAGACTCTTCCGCCTTCCCTATAGCGAGCTTCCACTACAGCACCTGAAGCACGGGATACGGAAGGTTTCATTCGGAATCACGTGGCTTCCTATCAGCGGTCCATCCCTGATGGTTGAATTCACCACCGCGCTGGTATATCGTAGACTGGTCACCTACCAGCTCTACTAAATCAAAAGCCCCATTCCTTTTGGTCTGGGGCTTTGTCGTTTGTTAAATACTATCAATCTAATAAAAGGAACCTACTATGTCTTCTTCCAAACCCGAGAACCGCGAGGAGTTCATTAACTGGTGTATGCGTCGCCTCGGCGCTCCTGTTATCCGTATCAACGTAGCACGGGAGCAGGTTGAAGATATCGTAGATGCAGCACTTCAGAAATTCCACCGAGAACACTATAACGGCTCAATCAATCTATATCTGCCAGCCGAGGTGACGGCTCAAGTCAAGACGGATCGCTTCTTCCCTCTTGACAAATCGATCATTGCCGTTGAGCGCGTGCTAGAGACCAATAGCGTCACCACTGGTCAGTTCTCAGCCGAGTACGGTCTGATCAGCAGCACCTATCCCTTTGCACTGAAGGGAAGCGGGTTGGCCAGCTACACCATGGCGATGCAATATCTGCAGACCCTACGGGACGTGACCTCTGGTCGTTTCAAGAATCATCGCTTCAATATGCGCATGAATCGCATGTTCATCGATACGGACTGGTCTCAAGTCCCCGAAGGCCGTATCTTTGTGGTGGAGGCAACCCGTGCTCTTGACCCCGATGAGTTCACCGATATCTGGGATGATCAATGGCTGAAACGATATGCCACCTGCCTGATTAAACTTCAGTGGGGCAACAACCTACGGAAGATGCAGAACGTGCAGCTAGTAGGCGGTGTTCAGATTGACGGCCTGCAAATTGTCACCGAGGCCAATGAGGAGCTACGAGACTTGGAAGCCGATATTCTGCTATCTGAGCAGGAACCCGTGATGCCGTTCATGGCGTAAGGAGGGCATGATATGGCCGTTAATAGTTACTTCGATCATGTCACCCAGCGGAACGAGCAGAATCTGTATCATGATCTAGCCGAGGAGATGATCCAGCTATCGGGGATCGATGTTCAGTATATCAAGGTCGAGAATCTACGGGCGGAGAACTATGACCCCGTATTTGGTGAAAACCGATTCGAGAAAATGAACGGGGCCGTCACCATTGAAATGTATATGAAGGACTTCGAGCAGCCACTAGGCGGGGATGACCTTTACTCGAAGTTCGGATTCACGCAAGCCCATACCTGTACATTCGTCGCTGGCGTCCGTCGGTTTGGTTCAGTTATGGGAATGCGGCCACGAGAGGGCGACTACATCTATATCCCTGAATGGGACTATCTCGGACCCGATGATATCTTCCGTATCACCAAGGTGGACTTCGTAGACGCACAATGGAAGGCTTTGGGCTCCCCCGTTTACTATTTCATTAAATGCGAACGCGCCAAGTTCAGTCATCAGGAGGTTGACACTGGTATTTCTGATCTTGATGAAGACGCAGTTAGAAAGGAAATGATGGATAGGAATGACGATACCGACCCGTTGGAAGAACTCGGGAAAGCATTCATTGATTTTTCTGAAGATAATCCATTCGGGACGGCTTAAGATTATGCTAGGACACGCACCATTCTATCACAGCCATATTAAGCGTTACGTTGCCATTTTTGGGACGCTCTTTAATGACATTTCTATTATAAGGGAAGGGAAAAATGGGGACAAAAAGAATATCAAGGTACCGCTGTCCTTTGTGCATAAAGATAAGGTATTGGAGAGGCTTCAACAAAATCCGAACCTTAAAGAGACGTGGAATAATTCTTTTCCACGCATGGCTTTTGAAATGGACTCTCCGACTTATGATGGCACACGAAAGGAGGGTTCTTCGCTACAAACGATGCGTAAGGCTGATGGGTCTAAAGCACGGTTTCAGTTTTCGCCAGCGCCGTACACTATCCCGTTCCGCCTCGTAATCTTCAGTGTGAAGCTAGAGGACGGCCTTCAGGTATTGGAACAAATCCTCCCATTCTTCCAGCCTGAATATACCGTCTCCGCAAAAGAAATTCCCGATATGGGGATTGACCGCGATATCCATGTAGTTTTAAATTCGGTTAGCTTTACGGATAACGTGGAGGGCGACTTCACAGAATCTAGACTCATTGAATGGACCCTAGACTTCTCCCTGAAGGGTTATTTCTACGGGCCAGTCGCTGATAAATCCATTATTAAAACCATTGACATCAATCATTGGTTTAACCCACAGATGGAAGGGGTTCCAGCCGTTAACTATCATGCGGAAGGGACACCACCTGATACCATCACTGAACGTATCACGGAAAACTGATCATGTTTGAGAAGCTAGAAGAGACCTTTAACCTCATGCCGTCGCCTGTTGTCTCACCACGGACCGACGTTATCGAAGAGGCCAATATCGTTGTCAAAGACGATAAGCCCGTCGTCCCCAATGATGACGCGGAACGTGATAAGAGGGATCGGGCGATTGCACGGGAAAGCATGAAGAATGCTTTGGCCACGGGGGAGAACCTTCTAGAGCTTCTCGAACGCGTCGCAAAGGGTTCCGAGCATCCACAAGCGTTCAGTGTGGCCGCCAATCTCATCAAAACGATTACGGATACCGCAATGAAAATCCATGAAGTGAGCGGCGGCGCAACCCAAAAAGAAAAAGCCGCCTCCCTCGAAAAGGAAGCGGCTCCTGTGGTGTCGAATCATCAACACCTGCATGTCGGATCAACCGAAGACCTGATGAAGTTAATCAGAGGGTCCAAGTAATCTTCTTCGTGGTGTAGAGCTTCATACCAGCAACCCCTAGTAGGGACTGGATGGCAGCTTTATCCACGTCGGCACCTGAAACAAGTTCATAGCTGTAGTCCTGATAGAATCTACTGTCATGAATCATCGCATGGTGAGTGGATGGTGCCGTCCTTAATTCGGTCCAGTAGTGACCGTTATGAAACACAGCTTGTTCCAAGGCGATACGGGTATTTTTCACCTGTATCGCCTTTTTCGTTGGTGCAGCCGTATTCCTGATAATGGACGCGTGCTTGATCTTGCCCATATTGGCATCAAACACTGGTGATAGCTTCGCGTTCCTTCCTTCGGCCGATTGAACAGTCAGCGTCACGTCCCTATCATTGAACCCCCAGCCTCTACGGTCGATGGATACGCGGGTGATTGCTCCTTGAGGGGAAACGGCTGATACGCGGCCACGGAAACCACTACCAAGATGACTGGTGGTTAGCTCTACGACGTCATCGACCTTATATCCTGTGCCGCCAGCCATGACCGTAACACTCATGACCTTCCCGTAGTGGACTTGATCGACCTTGAAGGTCAACCCGTCTACGGTAGCAGTCTCCCCGTCCTTCCAATTGATTGATGATTCAATCTCGCCAATCGCATAGACAGGCTGAATTGAAACCGTGATACCGTCCGACGTGATGCTGTCCGTTAGCTGGAAGTCCTTCCCGTTACCTGATAGCTCTAGAGCATACAGGTCTCCGCTTTTCATTACGGACTCAACAAGCCATCCGTTGATATCATGCCCCACTATGTCAAACGGATTCCCCGTCACCTGTTTCACCAGCATGACCTTGTGATTGGACCATACAGCATCCGATGGTTTGAAAACGCGGTCCTTCGGGTTGCGTACCTGTACGGACTCACCATAGGCGGCCCGATAGAAGATTCTGTAGCTCTCGTCCGTGCCCTTGACGCCGTATATCTCTTTCAGATGCTTGGCGACTAGGCGGAAGTCGGCCTTAGCGTCTACAGGGAAGTTGGGAGCATAGACTTCCCTGAATTTGGGAAGCAGTTCAGCAGGGACCAAATCGATATCGTTTGCCAGCTTCATCGCTTCGAAGCCTAGGTCTGCACCGTGAGTAGCAGACCATTTGTAATAGGCTTCCATGAATGAAACGAATTTGCGGTGGTCTTCCTGTATGAATTTGGGTAGTGCCGCCACCTTCTGGGAGACGGCCCGCGCCGAGACGTTCAGTTCACTCATTCTACCTTCAGCTCCACAGATAGGCGGTCCTTGTTCAGCACTAGAGCCGTAGCAAACCCCGTGTAAACATCATCGATTGCAGGGGTGACAAACACTTCCAATTTCTCGGCTGACGTCTCGCGGATGGATGACGTGTTAATCACGAGCTTTCCTGTCTTGTAATCAACCATTCCAACCTCAGCCGCGCCGATATAGAGCTTACCTTCCTTATCGGTTAGTGACTGATATTCCGTGCTGCCCGTTAGACGCACTAGCGAAGACTTGACGCTGCCCTTGTTGATCGCGTTTTCAAATTCGTAGGTCAGCGTGCCAGTAATGGGTTGCGCCATTGACAGAGTGTAGTCGGCGCGGACCGATACGATTGCCCTACTATGTCCCTTGATATCCGATACCAGATTGGAATAGTAGAAATCCTGATCGAAGATTCCGAATCCCTCATCGAAGTGGCGCTTAACCACTTCCTTGATTTGAGCCGTGAAGTTGCCTAGACCGTTCACGCTATTACGACGGATGACTGCGGTTACGTTCAGGTTCAGTCCGACAAACTTCGGATCAATGACGACGGGTGTAATGCCGATTACCGAACGGGCTTTCAGCTTACGCTCAATGTCGCGGCGATTGGCTTCAGTCAATTTGGTTAGCGACCGTGGGATGATCGAAACGAAGACCTTTCCAAACTGTGGAGGAGTTGCTTCCTCGCCGCCCCAGACCGCTACGCTTTTTGCATACGGGTAAATGTCATGGGTGACGGCCGCATAGTCATCTTTCGTCACCGCCCTGTTCTGGCTTTGGAAATAGCGCGGAGCGTTCAGCTTGATAGCACTGGTTGCTTCAGGATCAGCACCGCCAGCACTGTTGGCCACTACTGAGATACGGACATCCGCGTTCTCATATCCGTCAAATGAACCGACGAGGGAGAAGCGGGAGAAGTCGTTAGCGTCGGGGCCGTTTGTTTCCAGATACTCAACGTAGACGATACCATTCAGCGGTGGGCGTTTACCGAACACCCCGTCCCCGAATTTGACTTCATAGTTGCCGCCGTCAGTCTCGTAGACCCAGTAGGCTGGCGTGTCGGCTTTGATGTTGGCAAGGCCGCTGGCTTTCTCGTACACCGTATACTGGTTGGCGGTCTGGTTATCGTAGACTGCCATGCGGATGGTGGACGTATCGATCTTGGTGCTGGGGATGATATAGCGGCGTTCATCCGAATCAACCGTGAAGCTATAGCCTTTCAGAATCCCCTCAAAGACCTCAACGGCATCGTTTTTGTAGAGCCCGTTGCCATCGCCCTGTAGGACATGTTCTTGCAGGGTAACGAACGTATACTGCTGGCGGTCACTCTTGACAGTAAACCGCGCACCGCGTGGCAGCACTAGGGACGCTACGTGCTTGGATGGATCATTGATGCTTAGGGATAAAACCGCACGAGCAGCCGTCGCACTCTTCGGGGTGTAGCCTAGGAGCTTTGCGCGGGAGACGACGTTAGCGCGGATGATCGCAGTGTCAATCTCTGCCTCATTCGCCAGCATGTTTGCCAGATAAGCATTGTTCTGGCTGTTATAGGCCAGCAGGTCTAGGATGGCGTTTAGACCCGAGCCCTCAAAATTATAATCCTTGAATTCGTCCTGCTGCTTCAGGAATTCCTTTAGAGATTCCTTAATCTCGCTGAATTCCATTGATGTTAGATTGACCTGTGCCATGGTATCAGCGCGTCCTCTCTACGAATACGGTTAATTCTTCCTGTCTGTTCAGTTCGATGATCTTGAAGTAAATCGTAACCTCAAGACTGTTTTGATCATCCTTCTGATAGATGTTGATTTGTTGAACCTCCACGCGAGGTTCATACTTGTCTACCATTTCATTAATTTTAGCCCTGATGAATTCGGCCGTGAATGGGCTGAAATTCTCGAATAGGGAGCCCCTGATATTGGTTCCCTTATCAGGATCAAACGGGCAATCATATAGGTCGGTCTGGACAAGGTTGCGCAGACTCTTCTTAATGGCTTCAACATCCGTAGCGGCGATGATGTCACCCGTAAGCGGATGCTTCACAAAATCCAGATTGATATCTCTGTAGACGTATCTCTTTCCCATCGTAGACCGACCTGTAGGGTTTACTAATAGGGATATTTAATTCATCGATTCATTGGAGATGATCAATGCCTTAACGAAGTCGGACCGCACGATATCTTCAGGGTGGAACGTGATATGGCGGAACCAGTCGGGCATCTTGTGGGCTAGGGCTTCCAGCCAATAGAAGGCCGTCTTCTCTTTCTTCAGGTCGGTTTGTCGCGTATCGCCGCACAGGATGACTTGAGTATTTTCACCCACACGGGTCAGCACACTGTATAGCTCCTCCTGATTCATGTTCTGGAATTCATCGACGATGATGCAAGCATTGTCTAGGGTGATACCGCGTACATAGCTGGTCGTGATGAATTGGATCATGTCCTTCTTCTTCAGAATCTCCCATGCCGCGCCGTTCTGGCATAGTTCATTCACGATTCCTACGTAGGGGAGTTGATACACCGCCTGCTTCTCTTCTACCGTCCCAGGCAAGAACCCCTGATCCCGTGTCGGCACGGTGGACCTTACAATGATGATCCGATCCTTCTCCTTTTCAAACAGGTCTTTCAATGCGAGATAGCAGGCGACATAGCTTTTACCAGTCCCCGCGCTACCTGATGCGATGACGTTCAGGTCATCCAAGTATGCGTCCATCATTGCTTTCTGGGCAGCCGTGCGTGATTGGAGCTTCGTTAGTTGAAAAGCTTCACGTTTCTGGCTTTCGTTCTTGCGGCTTTGTTTTTGGCGCATTGGTTGTCTCCAAAACAATTAAGGGGTGTTAGGATTAATTCCCAACACCCCTATTTTATACCGCATTCATTCGTTCTGCAACTTTTGACAAATGGCGTGGAGCTTTAGCGCATACTCATTACTGATACGGAGCCGCTCCAACTGCTGATCAGCCTCATCGGCTAGTTTGAAAAGTCTTCGAGTAGCTGTCTCCGAAAATGCCCAGTCGGTGGCAGGGCTTCCGTTACTGCTGTTGGCGGGGCTGGTAGCTCCACCTTTGGCCTTGTGACTTTCGGCTGTTCTGGCAGCTTCTGCAGCTTTCCATTTGTCGCGCAACCTGAGACCGTCAGAGATAGCGCGCTCAAGGCGAGCAGCATTATTACTAGCTTGCTTAGTGGCATCACGGTATTTCTTCTCCAAACCCGTATTAAGTCTGGAAAGTTCGGTTTGCGCTTCCAGAGCTTTCTTATTAACCGCTTCAATCTCGGCAACATGCTGAGCGTGCTGCTTTTCCAGCTCCTTAACGTAGTATTCCTGCTGTCGTTGTTCGCGTAGGGCTTGCTGGCCGTCCTTATATTGAGCCGTGAAATAGGCGGCTGTTGCGGATGAGGACAGGATGGCGAATGCTGCCAGATACCATCGATAGCGGGTAAGGAATGGCAGGGCTAGTCTGAATAGGTTTAGGATCATTTTGCACCTTCAAAGAAGGGGTCAATGAACGGCTTATACTTTTGCCGTCGCTTCAATAGAATATTTACGGGATATTCGCGGTTTATTTCAAAGAACGACTTGCCATAACCGTTCAGCTTGGTCTTCTGTTTCAACGACGTATGTTCCACGTTACCGAACCAAAGCTTATCGTCGCATCCCTTTGTGTTGCGGCAAATCCTCTGATCCGATTGAACCCCGCCGATCCCACCATTATAAGCGGCTAGAGCGAAAGCATAGCGGTCAAGTTCACTCGTGCTTTTGAACAGACCATAGTTCCTCTTCATCATGGCGAGAAGGGCGACCATTTGCATTTCAGCATTGTAGATGTCACCCCACCCCCATTCCTTGAGGTCCTTATCAAGCCCCCTGACTTCGTCTACCGCGTCGAACCTACTAGTCTTCGTTAGCTGACCAAGGCCCGCCCCACGTTCACGTTCGGTCCTCAGTTCGGCGAATCGGCTCCAGCACTTCTTATGGGTGAGGGTGATACAGGTCTCCTGCTCAATCTGCCCAGCTATCGCACTAGGATATGGGTTATCGGGCCACTTACGTTTCATGACATCTATCAGGGTGTCCTTATGATACATGAAGTTCTGTGGAACCCCCTTTGGTGCGGCTGGGACTTCCTGTGCCCATAGTGGACATGAAAATAGCACTAGCAGGATTAGACCCGCCAGTTTTGTTAGTAGACGTTCCATTGTTGTTTCCAAAAAGAAAAGCCCCGAGATCATACAAACATGATCAAGGGGCTTTATTGATTTGGGGCCTTATTAGCGTAGTAGATTGATGTTCACTACTACGAAGGTTGCGATGACGACGCACACCCCAAGATATACGATAGCTGCCGCGATGGGGTTCTCCTTCGCCTTGTTGGCAAATTCCATTAGGTGGATTTTGGGGAATAGAACCCGTCGGACAACGTGGCTCACCGCTGCTACTACGATAACGACACTGGTACTATTCAGCACCGCCGTTAGGAATGCAAAGTTCCCATCAAACGTAACCAGACGGTCAATCTGGCTGATGATCAGCAGGAAGACGCCGAGGAAGAGGATTCGGCGCAGGTCGCTATCGCGTGACAGACCAATAAACTTTTTCCACTGAGCTTCCATATTAGTATTGACTCCGCATCTTAGGATAGTGCTTGCGCAATTGATCAAATCGATTCTTCAGGTCGGTTGGAATCTTGTGCCCGTGGTTCACGCCATTATAGGACATGGACACCGCACTGATGTGATATTCGTGTGGGGTCTCCTGCTGGCAATACTGGCAATATTCCGTGATTTGATCCTTGCGGTCTGCGATCTTGAACATCTTGTCAATTTCCGTACCGCACTCTTTGCAAGCGTATTGATATAGTGGCATAGTATTACTTGATCAATGGTCGATAGTTTGCGTCAAGCAGACGTTGGATCGTGCCGTCCTGATTACGGACCGATGGAACAGGCATTCTGGTTTGCTGCTGGCTGCTACCGTTGTTAGTCGTGTTATTGTTATGTATGGTGACTGGTGCAATGATTGGTTGCATCATGGCAGACTGTTTATCCGCCGCCGTCTGTTCAATCCGTTGCGTGAGCTGCTCTAGATTAGTAACGCGGGTATTGCCAGCGGTGACACCTTGAATATCGGGCTTGACGATATTGGCAGCAATCTCTGCGGACTTGACTGAATCGTCGATCTTGGGTTCGGCGCTTGTCGGGAGCACCTTGTTGATTAGGTCACCTACAATCTCGCCGCCTTTCTCACCTAGGAAGAACCCGCCAATACCACCTAGCAGACCACCGATTACCGAACCCACTGGGCCACCAATTGCACCTAGTACCGCACCTGCTTTTGCACCTGCTAATGCACCTACAGTCTTGCCACCGATCTTACTATACTCTGTAGTCTTCTGTTCTGACGATAGCGCGTCGTCTTGGGACACCTGATAGGCTTCATATGCACTAAGGCCGACGGCTAGAGGGGCCCCTAGGACACGTCCAGCACCTTTCCCAACTGCTGCAATTTTGGACGTAGGCCTGACCGCTGCCTCCACACTCTTCGCAATAGCTGGCGCGGCTTGTGCTTCAGCAGAGACCGCACTCGCAAGCCCCGTAGTGGGAGCCCGTGTCTTTCCTAGGATTTTCCCAAGCTTCCCTGCAGCACCTTTTGCACCTAGCCCCGCCGCACCAATTCCAGCAGCACCTAGGGCAGCACTTCCTAGCGTATCGGCGATGGCACCGATTAGCGAATTATCTTTGTCCTTCTGTGCTTTCGCAAGCTCGTCAGCAGTGTTTGAAACTACAGCACTAGCACTCTTCGATTCGAGTTCTGCCTCGCGTTCCGCTAACGTATCACGACGGGTGTTCTTTTCGATCTGCTCCAGCTTATTGATAATGACACCGTTCAGCCCAACCAATTCTGCTAGGAACTCGTCATCATCGTCGTCCGTCAGCTCTTCCAACTGTGCGGGATCGATCTTGGCGACGGGATCGGGCATACCATCTTCATCCCACCGCATCATGACGGGCTCTTCGTTGTTATTGTTGACGCCGAACCGTTCCAGTAGGAGAGCTAGGTTCTCGTTCGATTGCCCGAAGCCGTTCTGAATCTCATCCAGAATCTCCGATAGAATCTCTTCAGATTCGCCTTCGTCTTCTTCGATATCATCTAGGGAGCCGTCAATGTCCATCGCGGCAGCACTAGGACCGTCGTCTTCATCGTCGTATTCGTCATCTTCAACCCACCCACCTTGTGATGGGTCAAAGTCCTCTTCTTCCTCTTGAACCTGACGCGGCTTCTTCTCCTCTTTGGGTGAAGTCTGAGCTTCCTTCTTCTCCCCCTTCTTCCTTTCCCTAGCCGCTGCTACCATATCCAGCACGCTATTAACCCCAGAGGCCAGTGGCTTTGGCATCATCGCATTGACAACGTTCTGGCGCGAGAATACATCACCCATCATACCAAACGGACGGGTGATGTTGTGTAGCGCAGCCTTCGCCACACTGGACGGAAGATTCATTAGCGAATAGATCGCGTTCTGTAGGGGATTCCGATTACCGCTGTCGTTTAGCATTTAACCTGTCCTGTTCGTCTTTGATGTGCTTTGCCAGCAGTGAGAGATAGACTTCTCGTTCAAATGGAATCATCGACTCTATCTCCGCTAATGAATAGCCGTGTATCTGCATCAATTGGAAATTGAGCTTATACATTGACCCCAATGGTTCATGACCGAGGATTATCCGAAAAAATTCAATGCGCCTTTAATCGTCAGCTCTGATTGTGACCCGCACTTCGCGCACGTGACAGGAACGGTCAACACCATAGTAGCCTGCTTTTTGAAAAATTCATCCACGGCTCTGGATGCTTCGGCGGGGAATGATTCGACGAATGGTGTAAACTCCTCCTTCGTGAATTCGGTGGTGACCTCATCGCCATGCACTACCATTTTCACCTTTTCAAAAAGGATATCTTCGGTGGTAGCACCGCCTGCCATGCGAATAACGTCGGTGGGGGTTACCTGTTCCAGAACGATTGCGATATCGTCCGTTACCTTGATGGTAGTCTCAGGCATGGGTTCGGCTTTGGCTGTACGAATATCAGCTTCCACCAGATTCATATGTCCGCACTTCTTCCCGTCTTTCTTGGCATGGCACTGCCAGCGCATTTCCACCACTTCGCCGATTGATTTGGCGCGGATATGGATGAAGGCATATTCAAGATCAACCGCAGGAAGGGATGACCAGTCCACCTTATTGAAGGTGCAGTCATCTACCAAAGTGATGATGCCCTGTAGCACGTCCTGTTCGCCACCACCTTCAGCGGTAATGAGCAGGTTCTTCTGTTCCTTATGGGTGAACGGCCGATACTGCACCTGTTCACCTGTCGGGAGCGTCATCGTGAATTTGGGAGCTTGAATTACTGGTAGTGCCATGGTTTAGAAGACCCCGTTGAAATTACCCGTTAGATTCCCTAGCCGTGATTGACCACCTACCCTGAGCTGTCTCATTGTTGATAGGTTGGCCGTGTCCCTTAGCTGCTGGGGAATCTCAATGTTTGATCGTCCGAACGCTGGAGGTTGAGACGGGAAGGTATTGCCTTGCGACGGCCCGTTGCCTAGCTGCTGACCCTGTGGTCTGAAAATGACCTTGTTCGGAATATGCTTCATGCGACGGAACGTTAGCGTAACAGGTAGGCGGATATAGTTCCCAGCCTGGTCCCATCCAAGTGACACCTGTCCAACCTGTGTCGGGAATGCGTCCTCTAGCTCGATGCCGTATGACGTGGCACCTCGTTCGTTCATTTGGAAGATTTGAACGGTACCAGCATACTGTGATTTATAGTAGCTGTCGCCCGTGGACGGGTTATAGATCGCGTTCACCCATTCATCAAAGAACCGTTTGAAGACGAAATCCCGATCCATCCTGATCTGTAGGTTTAGATCGTCATGGGCTTTCATGTAGGCGAATTTCTGGGTGAGGTCGTAGTGGCGCAGCTCTTGGGTTAGCACCTGAGTCCCAGGTATCTCCCCCGTTTCGATGAACAAGGGTAGGTCGCGCATGGCCTCCGACATCCCATTAATGGATTCTAGCGCCTGCGGAATCCGTGTAATCTCAGCCCTGAAAAGCGAGGGCTTCGCCAATCCTCGCTTTCCGATTGATGCGACAAACTCTTGCAGCATATCCTTATGACCTTAGATGAAGTATTTTGGTAGCCTGCCCTCTTCGATTAATTTATGATCAATTTCAGCCATTTCTTCTGGGGTTAGACCACTATCACGACCTTCTTCCATGTTCGGTGGGAGGATCAGTCTAACCGCCTCATCGGTGGTGTAGCCCTGACCCTTCAGGTATGGGACATCGGTCCGTAGCCGTTCCTTGATCTTCGCCAGACACTGGGCGAGGAACTCATGAGCGGCAGACTTGAATTCTTCGGTCTGGCGTTCTTCGGCTTCGGCTTCCCGAATCATCTTCTTCATGTCGCGCTTGAGCTTCATCCATTCCTTAGCATCGGCGAAAACGCCGCTTGCAATAACATCCTTGCAGATATCCTCGCGGACCTGTTCCATCTTCTCCTGCCAGAACGCGGCCTCAGATTCTTTAACAATGATCGAATCGTGGACGGTCAACACAACGGTATCACGCTCCATGGCGATGCGGGCCAGCTCCATGAAAATGTCGCCCTCGATCTTCTGGGCAGCAAGACCGAAACCAGACTTTTTCAAAATGGCCAGTTCAGGATAACGTGCCTCAAATACAGCCACCGCTGCATCATATTCGACACCAGTGAGACCTAGTGGTCCGTTGGGGTTAACCGAGCATGATTTGGGATTGAAACTATTAACATAGTACATCATGAGCTTCTTCATGTCATCGCGGTCAACGACACCGACATTATAGGGATCGTCAGCTAGGGCTTTGCCAGTGAGGATCAGGGAAGCGATGTTCAGCTGCGAAGCCTTGAAATCAATCTCTACGACCTTCTCCCCGTCGATCTTGATCAGTTCTGGGCGTTTCTTGCCGCTAATCAGCTGATAATCACTGTATAGACGGCCGCCCAGCACTTCATTAATATAGATGCGGGTAAGCGGGTTGAATTCCATGTTAACCCGCGCCCTCCAATGGCGATTATATTTCTTGAGGAACTTGCCTTCGGTTTTTGCACTCTTTGGCGACTTTGTGCGATTACCGTTGATATCGCGGTTAATAATACATTCGTGCTCCTTCACAGCCGCCTTCTTCGGACTGATGGCCTCTAGAATCTTTTCCATAGGCTGAAACACGGATAGGTTAGTGCGACCAGGAGCAACAGCAAATGAGAACCCACTACGAATCTTCTCGCAATACCCTAGCTCGACGAACGCGTCAATGACCCGTGATCTAAAATTCCTCTTCAGTGGAATATTGCGCTGCTGGGAACGGGTCATCTTCGCATAATCCTCTGGAGAAGGATCATACTGCCTCATGATAGTGAAGACACCCAGTTCCAGTGGTCGTCCCTTCTTATACGCTTCGAACAGGTTAGCCGCCACCATGCGGATGTATTCGCGCTCAACAGCCTTCATTTCTTCCTTATGGAGATTGAGATAGCGAATCTTGGCGGCAGCTAGAATCTCATCAACGAAACCTTCGTTCACAGTGTGTGATGGTTCCTGATGAAGAGCAAGCGCGGTGTGCTGGAGGCGCACTTTGCCCATGTAAGAAGGCATGCCCATTGTAAGGTATCCTGTTAAGCGTTAATGATATGGTCCTGCTATGACCGTATTGAGCCGAGTATACCCTATCAACCTCCCATTGTCAACTGGTCGATAGATGGTTGATAGATCGGCTCATAGAACTATGTAGCCGTTTAGGAACCCCCCAGTTTTATGGGGTCTTTCGATAGAACGGAATTTCTCTTTAAGATAACGATTAAGGGAACCCTAAAGGACACCTATAGGACCATCAAGGTACCATATGGACCCATGAATCCTTAAGGACACCTATAGGACCCATGACACCTATAGAACGGAATTTCTCTTTAAGATAACGATTAAGGGAACCCTAAAGGACACCTA
>ERZ651108.4-NODE-4-length-143145-cov-12.907268_pt1 | contig 143145 bp, 176 predicted proteins | sample MGYA00512173_ERZ651108 | MGnify/ENA metagenome assembly ERZ651108 | reverse complement strand
AAAGTGCCTTTACGTCGATTCTATGTTTGTACATACCAGTACACAAAACAGAAACCACCGAAACCAGGCCAAAATGACGTCAAACAGACTTGAAGTTTTTAAGTTCGTCGATGTATTTTAGTAGGTTGATAATACGAAGGTCAATGAGTTGTAAGAATGTAACGAACAAAGAATTACCCTTAAATAGTATCTTCGGAAGTGTTTTTGTGAGCACTCCGTTTCGAGCATAATCGTACTTGTTGCTACCGTCGTATTCATATTTTTCTTTATATAACAACATTTTACTTTTCGGTGCGTTTTTGATGTTCATACTTGTATCAAAATTATAACTAATAATCTAAGCTCGTGTGCACTGATTCTCAGAACAAAACAGACTATATAATATATAAATCAACTATTTAATCAAAACAATATGCGTATCTATCTCAAATACGGAATAATCACGGTATTGATGGCCTTGTTATTCAATGCAAGTAGTGTAAGTGCAAGAGTATACACTTATAAATGCGGAACTGTTTACGTATCGAACAACGAAGGTAAACAGTGGTCTGAGTACAGAGAGTCACAGATCAAGCTGTATATGGAACTCGACTATCCCAGAATGGCGATGGAAGATAACGAAGGAGACCAATACTTTTATACATTTGAGTCTTATAAGAAAGCATATTATAAACGGAACGGTAAACGACTCAAAAAACTTATCATGAAAGGTCTAAATACATACACCGGAGACAAGGTCGTCGTTACTATGTACGAGTACGACAGCTACTGGTCTGTGTTGGAGATTGTAGAAAACGATAATGTAAAGATTCTATTTAAGATACATCAAAATGAACTATACTCGTCTAAATAAGCTTGAATTAAACTACGATACCACAATAATGCTAGGTGACATCCACGGCGAATTTGAAGCTATCTGTAGGTTTGTTCAGGATAACGATATAACAAATACGCTACTCGTTCAAGTAGGTGATTTCGGTGTGGGATTCGGTGACTTTCAAAACACGATGATTCGACTAAATAACCTTAATAAAACACTTAAAGAACGGGATTGTACTGTTGTGGCTATCCGAGGCAACCACGACGATCCTTCTTGGTTCAACGTGTCGTACGATTTCAGTCACCTACTGCTCGTACCGGACTATACTGTTATTAAAACACAAAATAGAACGTTTCTGTTTGTCGGCGGTGCGGTGTCTATCGACAGGAAGATGCGCATAGGTTGTGACAAGAATAGTGTATATAAGACCTACTGGTCGGATGAGACTTTTGTATATAAGGATGAAGTATTAGACGAGATTCTGAAATCCAACTTCTATATAGACACTGTAGTGACGCATTCTAGTCCCTATTATGTGTACCCGTATACAGATGTAAACTTGAAAGAATGGTACGACCGGGACGCTACGTTGTACGACGATATAAAAACAGAACGAACGGGTCTAAATGCGCTGTATGACAAACTAAGTACTAAATATAATATAAAAGAATGGTATTACGGTCACTATCACGGTTCACAAACGACAATGTATAACAACACTAAATTTGTATTGTTAGATATGTACCGGCGATTTGGCGATCGTGGTGGTTGGACACATACAGTTTATTGATCTATGGCAATTCACATCACATCCAATACAAAAGCACTTAGAATACGGCCAGAAACTAAACGTGAACTAATTACGTTAATATTTCAAGAACTAGAACGTCAAGGCCCGGATGCCGATTTGAACTTCATTGATACGTCGCTCATCACCAATATGACGTATTTGTTTCATCATTTCAGCATCAGAAACATTAAAATCGACTATTGGGACGTCAGCAATGTGACGAACATGGAAGGTATGTTTTTAGGATGTTCTGAACTGAATTGTGATCTTTCTAAGTGGGACGTATCCAATGTCACAAAGATGGATTCTATGTTTGCCGGTTGTCACAACTTCGAAGGTACCGGTCTTAGTTTTTGGAATGTTTCCAAGGTAGAGAGTTTAGATTCTACATTTTTTGATTGTACCATTTTGAAAGCCGACTTGTCTGATTGGAACGTGTCCAATGTAAGATTTCTAAACAATACGTTTGAAGGATGTACAAATTTCAACGGTGATCTTTCGGGTTGGTTTATTACATGTCTCAGTGCAAATTGTACAGGTACATTTCTTAATTGTGGTATAGAACCGGATCATAAACCACAACTTTTTATGTTTATATGACTAAATAAAATACAACTATGGCAATTCACATATCGTCCAAGACCAGATCCTTAAAACTACCCAAGCCGACCGATAAAGAAGAGCTACAAGAACTGATACGTCAGGAATTGGAACGTCAAGGCCCAGACGCCGACTTGAACTTCATAGACGTATCGGAGATTGAAGACATGACTTTTTTGTTTCATCAATTTTACATTAGAAACATCAAGATCGACGACTGGGACGTTTCGAATGTACGAGATATGTCGAACATGTTTTATAACTGTCCTAGTTTCAACGCCGACTTGTCCAGATGGGACGTCGGTAACGTTACGAATATGTACGGTATGTTCATGAACTGTCATAACTTCAACTGTAACCTACGCGGTTGGAACATGAGTAAAGTCACCGATGTACGGTTTATGTTCGCTATTTGTAGTTCGTTTGATAATAAAAACAAACCTAAGCATGAAGGGTTTATGCTGAAAAAGAACAAGATAGACCGGGCTACGATTGATGTATTATCTAAATATGTAAATTCGGGAATAGATGTAAAGATTGTCGACGAACTACTAGAACTGGTGTAATTATAAATTATCATAAATGATATTGATAGAAACAGGTAGGATTTAATGAAGAATCTGATTTCTGTAATTTATTCATTCCTGTAAGGATATACGGTTTACGAAAGAAAAAACAAAAAAGAAATAATTGATTTTATTGAGAATTATAAAAGATGTATTTAACTGAAAAACATATTATCAAACGAACACACCCATTCTACAATGAATGTGATAAGTTGTGTTTTCAATCAAAAAACATCTACAATCAAGGACTATACAATGTAAGACAACACTATTTTAATACAAATACATATCTAAATTATTATGGAAATTATCACCTAACAAAAACTCAAGAATGTTATGATTACCTACCAAAGAAAGTGTTTAATCAAACATTAAAACACGTTGATATGGTTTTCAAATCATTTTTCGCATTGCTTAAAAACAAAACTGTAAAGAACAAGATACCAAAATATCTTGATAAGATAGATGGTAGGTATATCACAGTTTTTCCGAAACAAGCAATAGGTGTAAGAGAATTCAAGAAAACAGGTAAACTACGTTTATCACAAACAGATATATACATCGCAACAAAGCTAACAGATTTCAGTTCTTTGAAAGAAGTTCGTATTGTTCCCAGGTTGCATCATTATGTGATTGAAGTGGTTTACCAATTGAAAGAAAAGACGCATTGTGATAATGGGAAATATGCTGCTATTGATCTTGGATTAAACAACTTGGCAACGGTTGCATTTAATGACGGTTCAAAGCCACTCGTTGTTAATGGTAGACCCATTAAATCCATTAACCAATACTACAACAAAAAGAAGGCTCAATACCAATCAAGGCTTAAAGGAAACAAACGAACAAGCCAAACTATATGTACATTAACTAATAAGCGTAATAACAAGGTAACTGATTACTTGCATAAGGCAAGCCGATTGTTGGTGAATCAATTAGTTTCGAAAGGAATAACCACATTGGTTATTGGTAAAAACAAAAATATGAAACAAGACATCAACATTGGTCGTGTGAATAACCAGAATTTTGTTCAGCTCCCAATAATGCGGTTTGCTGATTTAATGAAATACAAATGTGAACTTGAATGTATTAAGGTTTTGTTCAATGAGGAAAGTTACACATCGAAGTGTTCCTTTTTGGATGGTGAACCTATTTGCAAACACGAAAAATATATGGGTAAACGTGTAAAAAGAGGTTTATTTGTTTCAAAGAATGGCATTAAGATCAATGCTGATGTTAACGGTGCATATAATATAATGATAAAAGCAATCCCAAATGCTTTTACAGATGGGATAGAGGGTGTTGGAGCACACCCAGTGGTATTAACCATAAAGAAATAATATATTATTTCATACTCTAAGATTCAAACATAGCATATCAAACTGGAATGTGTCGAATGTAAGATATAAAAGAAATGCTTTTAAGATGTGTTACGGACTACCGGAACATTTTAGACCTAAATTCAAATGATTTATGGCAATACATATAACATCGAATACGAAATCGGCAACAATAAGACCTACATCGAAAGAAGAGCTACGTGTACTGATAGAACAAGAGTTAGAACAACAAGGTCCTGATGCAGATCTAAATTTCATTGACACGTCGTTGATTGAAGACATGTCTTCATTATTTAATAAACTTAAACCTATAAACATCAAAATCGACCAATGGGACACATCAAACGTGACGAATATGGAACACACAGCGTGTCCCACACGATGTTATGTCGTATATGTTTTATGCTCACAACTGTGAGTAATTTGATGCAAAGCATCAAGATGGTTGTACACAGTTCAATTCAGATCTGTCAAACTGGAATGTATCAAAAGTGACAGAAATGAGCGCAATGTTTTATTGTTGTAAACAATTTAATGCACATATTTCAGAATGGGACGTCTCGAACGTAATTTGGATGAGTAATATGTTTTATTGTTGTAAGAGATTTAATGCAGACATATCAAGTTGGAATGTATCAAAAGTAAAACGTATAAACAACATTTTTGAAAAATGTAGTGCACTACCAAAGAAGTTTAGACCTAAATTCAAAGTATAATGTCAATAAATCGACATCGTTAATTAAATGGCAATCAAGATCACTTCCAAGACTAAAAGCCTATCTGTAAGACCTACTAGCTATACAGAACTTAGGCAACTTATAGGACAAGAACTACGTACACAAGGCCCGGATGCCGACTTGAACTTTATCGACATATCTCTTATAACAGATATGATGGGGTTGTTTGAGAATACAGGCTATGAAATAAGAAACATTAAAATCGACGAGTGGGACACTTCTAATGTCACTGACATGTCACACATGTTCTATAACTGTACTCGTTTCAATTGTGACATTTCAGAATGGGACGTCTCGAACGTAACAGATACTACAGAGATGTTTGCTTGGTGTAGTGATTTCAATTGCGACTTGTCCGGTTGGGAGTTGTCTAGTCTAAAATACTCAGACGGTATGTTCTTGTACGCACATAAATTAGAACCTAATAATAGACCTCATATTTGATTTATATAAAGTATGACAAAACAATCTAAAGATATATCTAAATTCCTTTCAGAAGAATACAAAGGGTACGTATTTTATGTGCTCCAGAACAGAGCTCTCCCCGACCTACGAGACGGCTTAAAGACGGGTGCTCGAAAGATCATGCACGCTGCATTTAACGGCGGACTAAAATCAGGTGCGTCGAAGAAACTACTCAACCTGTCGGGCGATACACTCAACCTGTCGTTGTACCCCCACGGCGACGCCTCACTGAACGGTACTATCGTCACGTTGTCCCAACAGTTTAGATTTAATCTTAATCCGCTGTACGTCGACGGGCAAAACGGTACACTGCGGACACCGAAGGCAATTTCTGCACCGCGTTATCTTTATGTATCGTTATCAGAATATGCCGATATATGGAAAACAGACACCGAGTTGTTGGAATATATCTACGACGAAGGACAGTATGTCGAGCCGGAATGTTTTCTACCTATTATTCCGACGGTGATTTGTAATATGCAAGAAGGAATGGCACCGGGGTACAGGTTCTACTGTATGTCGTACAACCCGACGGACGTTACAAAATACTGCATTGCTGTTCTGGAGAAATCGAAGAAGAAACCCCCTATCAGTCCTTATATAAGAGATATTCCTAAAACTGCATGGTCGTTCGATAAAGAAACTGGAGGTTGGACGTGTTCGGGGACTTACAAGGTTGTTAACTCAACAACGCTAGAAATCACCGAGTTGCCGTATAACATCGACTTCGACGATTTCGAAAGTATTCTTAATAAACAAATCGAGAAAGGTATTGTTAAGGACTATGTCAATAATAGTAGTGGTCGGGATATTAGCTACAAAATCAAATTTACCAGTACAGGTAAGGCTAAACTGACAGACAAACAAGTCGACAAATATGTCGGAACGACGCTGAAGCTCACGAAACAAGTGCCGTCCGACCAGCTGTATGTACTGGACGAGAACAAGAAAATTCGTTATTTCAATGACATCTACGAACTGACGGAATACTTTGTAAACTGGCGGTTGTCTATTTATAAGAAGCGTAAAACATTGTTGTTGGACATCTTGAATAAGAAACTGACGAAGAATACAGACCTGGCTCGTTTTATAGATCTTATTATAAAGAACAAATTGAAGATCAACAACCGTCCACAGAAAGACATTAAGGTCGATATGGATAAGTACAAACTACCCTGGGAACTTGTTCATACCAGCATGGTACGGTGTACAAAAGAAGAGTACGACAAATTATTAAAGGACAATAAGGAATTAGAAAACGAAATTAAACGTATTAAGAAACAAACAATCGAAGAAATGTACATCGACGATTTGAAACAATTGAACGCAGTGTTAACAAAACAGTTTTAGACTTACATGAGTGTTAATTATATCAGGCTAGAATAACTGTACTTACTAATATCTATAAGAAATTTAAGAAATTATGAAAGAATACAGTGTAATCTTAGGTGGTCTTATAAAGTCCGATAAAGTGGTATACACTCAAATGCCGCGTCCGTGGATAATAAACAATATATTAAGGGTAATACAAAAGTTACATAAGTTCGACTATGAAGTATTTAATCAATGTTGTTTTCAGATAATCACAGCACCGGACGCAGTAGAATCATTAGTCGACTCTATAAAGAAAGAATTCGAAGACCGTTACTTTTCTTTGTATCTCGAATACGGTACGGGCGAAATAGAACACTTAGGCGAACGACCTGGGCTCAGCTATGGACCTGTATTAACTCAGGTCGGCAGATCATTTGACGACAACTATAAACTACTACCACACTAACTAGTATATAAAAGACGATCTCAGTTATTTTGAGGTCGTCTTTTTTTGCTAAAATCAAAACCACGAAAAATTTGCCCTGTAACGCACGATTTTTCTTTGACCTTGGTACTACTAAGGTCACTGCATTTGAGTGCGTCAGAGAGCCTTAAAAGTGCCTTTATGGGCTTGTTATAGTTTGGTATACCAGTACACAAAACAGAAACCATACAAATCGCCCTAAAATAGTAACACCGTGTGGGACACGTTGTGTGTACCATACTAAAAAAGACGACCTCAAAATAACTGAGATCGCCTTTTAATATATAAAGTATGTTATAAAGTACCGTTTTTGAGTGCTTCTAATTTAGCTTTTAGATTTCCTCGTTCGCTAATAGCATCGGGCGATGTACCAGATGTTATACTTTCATCACCGTTCTTTATGTGTTCAGTCATCTGTTGTATTTCATCTAAGTACTTTTGATGATCAGCTTCAACGTTACTTGTGATGTCACCGTTACCTTGCTTTACTTTTTCTACCATAGTAGACATTTTAGTCTTATATACAGTGTGATCGTTTTCTATGTTAGCTGCAATATCACCGTTACCGTTCTTAACACGTTCGGCCATCTGTTCTAATTTGTTCTTATATACAACATGATCAGACTCTACTGTACTTAATACGTCGCCGTTACCTTGTTTGACGCGTTCAGTCATTTGTTGTATTTCGTCTAAGTAGTTTTGATGATCAGCTTGTACGTTAGCTGCAATATCACCGTTACCGTTCTTAACACGTTCGGCCATATTAGACATCTTAGACTTATATACAACATGATCAGCCTCAACCGTACTTAATACGTCACCATTACCATTCTTAACACGTTCGGTCATCTGTTCTAATTTAGTCTTATATTCAACATGGTCATTCTCACTCGTACTCGGAATAGTACCGTTTTTGATTGACTCTGCCATATTATACTGGTGTTCCGAAACAGTCATTGTAGTTGTATTGTTACCAGGCACTCCGACGACTTCGTTTTGCCAACCTTTCTTAATATCGGCTGCCTTATTTCGCATCTGTTCTTTCTGCAAAGCATCGGTACGACGTTCACGACCCTTTGTCGGTAGTATACTTTCAGAACTTGTCGACTTATTCACACGATAACCACCGCCTCGGAATCTATCGAATTCTTGGCTTCGCAAGTCGGCTTCCGACGGTGGTGTCCAAGAATAGCCGGCGTACAGCGTGCCGCGTTTTAGATTCTTTATTTTATCTTTAATATAATTACCGTTGTTACCGATAGAACCGTAGATGTTACCCAGTGACGTAATTGCCATACCGCGACCGCCGAGAATCTTATTCAGTAAGATATTAAAACCGTCTGTCATAAAAGACGATTCCAACCCCCGAGTTTTAAGATATTTTAATTTAGTCTTATAATAAGAACCGAGCTTACCACCTTTCGCGATACTAACCTTTGCATTGTCGTATTTCTTTGTTCTAAAACCGGGTACTGCATCTTCGGCGTAGATATTTCCAAGCAAAGTACGTCCGGCTTGTTCCGCCAGTGCGTTTTGTGCTATCGCTTCCGAGGCACCGATAATATCTTTAGAGTACTCACCGTTTTTGTCGTGGTATTTGTTATTTAATATAGCGTCTTGTAACGCTTTCATCCTACTATTATGTTTACTGTTGTAAGTAGGAATGAAGCCGCTCGGTGACAGCAACAGGTCATAAAATTCTGCACTGGTAGTTGTGAAGACTCTGTCGTATTTTATCTTAATAGTATGATGCCCTAATTCACCGGCCTTTTCTACATCTAAATCGGGCATACCGGAACCGAACGATTCGATGTCGAATTCACAGTTTTGGAATGTATAGACTTTATAAGACATCTTTTCGTCACCTTCCAGTCGTTTGTACTTAAAAGTCCCGTCGTCTGTCTTTAATGCTTGGTGGAAATTCTTCAACGGTACATTGAACACGACGACCTGCATTTCGAACTTCCGAAGGTTATCGGGAATAATCTCCCTACAGTTTGCCATATCGTAACATGCGAAGCGATATAGGTCGAACATGGTGGTAAGACGCATATCGATAGCCTCCATTCCCATACCGATTTCTATCACCTTCTCTTTAGACATATCTTCTAATTTAATAGAATCGGCCTGTCCAAGTCCCTTGATAGATTTAATATACCACGGTTCTTTACAAGATATATGAGAAAGCATATTGGTAAATTTCACCAACGCGTTCAATCGTTCGCCTGGTACAGACATCTTGTATCTTTGGGAATGGTGTAAAACACTAAGGTATTTCGCAGCCGTATTTGTACCGACATAAATACCGTCTATATTTTCTGTATGATGTATGTCTGTTGTTTTTGTTATATTCCCTTTATCGTCTTTTTGTACATCTTGTGTAGTATAATGATGGTCGCTTCCATTAGGACCCCCGTTATTTAAGATACCGCCGAAAAGTCCATGTTGTGTATCGAACTTAAAGAATACCTTAAAATAAAAGAAGCCTGGCAATGAAAACGGTGAGTGAATCCCTTTCTGAAATATAGCACGGGTGTTTATAAAGTCGTCGTACCCCCAATTGGGCACATCGATGTCCATTTTATCGGAATCCCTGTGCGCATCGTCTTTAATATACTTTGTAATAAGTACATCGCCGTTTTCTTTTATGTTTTTCGCATTCCCTGGTTTCATACCCGGATTGGTGCTGTCGTCGTTTTCTGTTTGTTGTTTTTTGTTTGAATTAGTACTTTGTAACGAATACAAGTTAGTAGGTATAGAATCGGCATGTTTATAGTATTCGTACTCATTACCACCGGCCGATTCGTTAGCCGCTAATTTGAGCCCGTCTTTGATACCTTGTGCGACACCGAGACGCAGTCCGTTCCTGAGTGCGCCCCCTAAACTACTAAATAAGCCCATATTATTTTAATTAAGTTTATATTCGTCTGCAATCTGCAGATTGTCGGGTATTACATCGAAATCGTAATTGGTAATGTCCTGTTCTATCTTGTCTCGCAGGCGCGCTTGTCCGTTGACATAATCGAGATACACTAATTCTTTATGACCTATCTCCCCCGCAGTCAGCTTGTTAGGTTCTATCTCAATGACATCGTTCCAATAATCTGTCAGATCTACGTTGATAGGTGACGATATACGAACGTCTTTCGGCATTAGTAGAATCCTCGGGACTTCATTATAGTTTGCTTTAGAACGGTTTATTATAGTGAACTTGTTATGTATCTCGTTAATATAGTCTTTGTCGGTGGTTATGTCCGGACTTGTAACGGATATAATAGACCGTAGTTGTTTCGAGTCTAAAAAGTACCGATACAGGCAAATATCGAGGTACTGTGTATAAAGACGACCGCGTCGTTCAGAAATAATATCCTTAAACGACGCGGGCATTGTGTTTCGGTTATATATGAATTCCTGTTTCATATATGAAAATCAGCTAAGTCCGATTACCATGATGGTTTTGGCCTTAACTTCGGTTTCATCTTAGTGGCAAGTCTGAATATATGAGTATGTAAAGGACCCACTTTAGACACATCCCAACCGGATAGGTCGCATTTTAACTTACTACATCCCATAAACATGTACGACATATTTTCGACGTTAGAAGTATCCCAACCGGATAAGTCTGCATTAAATTCAGAACATCCATAGAACATGTAGATCATTTTAGTAACTTTAGCTACATTCCAGGAGGATAAGTTACAATTGAATTTTCTACACTTATTAAACATAGCACTTACGTCTGTTACGTTAGAGACATCCCACTTATCTAACCCGATGCCTTCAAATTCACTTGCTTCTGAAAACATCGATCTCATAGTTGTAACATTTACAGTGTTGAATCCAGATAGGTCACGGTTAAAATTATTACAACCGTAAAACATCTGTTCCATATTAGTAACATTAGAAGTGTCCCAATAATCTAAACCAGTACCATCAAATAACTTACACCCACTAAACATGAACCTCATATTTGTAACATTACTAACATCCCAACGAGATAAGTCACAATTAAATTTTCCTCGTCCTGAAAACATATAAGACATGTCGGTGACGTTGCTGACGTCCCATTCGTCGATTTTAATGTTTTCAATTTGAAGAAATTCAAATAATTTAGACATATCGGTGATCTTAGATGTGTCAATATGATTCAAATCAGCATCTGGACCTTGATGTTCTAATTCGTATTTTATTACGGCTTTAAGTTGCCCGGCGTTAGTCGGAAACAACGTACGTTCTGTTTGTTTTAGTGGTCTTGACTTAGATGTTATTTTTAGACGTTCTGTTACTAATGAATCTTTTATATACTGTTTTAGTTCCATGGGAATTTAGGTAACATTTCATCGGTCATTTTCTCACAACCTTCAAAAGCGTCGAAGTGAGTTTCTACATTGTCGACGTCCCATTCGGACAAGTCACATTCTAGTCGCGCACAACCTTGGAACATGCAGTCCATGTTAGTAACGTTAGATACGTCCCATTCGGACAAGTCACCGTTGAAGTAACGACAACCACAGAACATATATTGCATATCTGTAACATTGCTGGTGTCCCAATCAGAAATATCTGTTTTAAGAGACATACAGTCGACAAACATGTGGTTCATCTTCGTCACATTGCTGGTGTCCCATTTGTCGATTTTTATGTTTTGAGGGCGAAGGTCTCTGAATAGTTCGGACATATCTGTAATCGCCGACGTATCGATGAAGTTAAGGTCTGCATTGTGACCTTTCTTTTCAAATACTTCTTTTATAATATCTCTGAGTTCTTCTTTTGTTACGGGCTTGTTGTTGAACTCGCCTGCTCCAGACGATAATGCTTCGTTGATGTATTTTTGTAAACTCATATTTTTGATTTATTTTTAGTTATTGAATTTTGGTGGGGTGCCAGATTTTAGCTTAAATGTATTATAAGGTCCTACTTTAGAAACATTCCAAGAGCTTAAATCGACATTTAATTTCTTACAGCTGTCGAACATTGAATTCATTGTAATTACATTTGAAGTGTTCCACATTTCCAAACCGGTGCCTTTGAAATTATAACAGTTTCTGAACATCCATTTCATATCCGTCACATTACTAACGTCCCAATTACCCAAATTAGAATCAAATTTATAACAAGACTCAAACATAGATAACATGGTTGTTACGTTAGACACATCCCAACCAGACAAATCACAATTGAAATTATCACAACCGTAAAACATCTGTTTTGTATCAGTAAGCTTGGTGGTGCGCCATTTATCTAAACCTTTGCCTTCAAAGGATTTTGCCATATCGAACATACCACGCATGTCATTGACATTAGAAACGTCCCATCCAGATAGGTCAGGATTCAATACTTTACAACCCATAAACATTGTCGACATATTATTAACATTTAAGACATTCCAATTTCCTATACCTTCTCCGGTAAATGACATACAACCGTTAAACATACCATACATGTTCTCAACATTAGATACGTCCCAATTGCTCAAGTCACCATTATAGCTAGTACATAAGTTAAACATCCGATACATATTATCGACATTAGAAACGTCCCACTGGTCTATTTTGATGTTTTCTATGTTAAACCCAGAAAACAACTCAGACATGTCTGTAATATCCGATGTGTCGATAAAGTTCAAATCGGCATTTGGTCCTTGTCGTTCTAATTCTCCCCCTATCAACGATATAAGCTCGTCTCTTGTTTTGGGTTTTAGCATATTAGCTGATTTACTATTAGAAGTAATCTTTAAGCGTTCTGTAACAAATGTTGAAAGTGACATGTTATTTATATAGTAAATTTAGGTTGTAGATGTTTTTTACCCATCATTTTAGCACATTGATAAAACATACCTCCGTTCTTTTTAACGTTCGATACGTCCCAAGCGGATAGGTCTGATTCAAAATTATTGCATTTTTGAAACATACTCTGCATGTATCTTACATTTGACGTATTCCAATTAGATAGGTCAGATTCAAAAATTGTACAGCTGTCGAACATCGATTCCATGTTAGTTACTTTAGAAGTGTGCCAACCAGATAAGTCTGAATTGAATTTATGACATTCTAGGAACATGTGATCCATTCTTTGTACATTGCTGACGTCCCACCTAGATAAATCAGCATTAAAATCGTAACATTTTCCGAACATAGCACGCATGTCCCAAACATTAGATACGTCCCATTCGTTAATTTTGATGTTTTTAATACCCATAAAACCATAAAACAACCCGTTCATCTCTGTGACAAGAGACGTGTCGATGAAATTAAGATCAGCATCCGGTCCCTGACTTCTTAACTCCTGTTCTATAATTTCCTTCAGTTCTACACTATGAGCGGGTTTTACTCTGAGAGATTTTGTCTTTGATGTGATATGTATTGCCATTTTGTTAAAATTTGGGTTGAAGTTGTGGATTAGATTCCATATTAGGACACTTATCAAATGTATTATAATAACTTGTTACTTTATAAACATCCCATTCAGACAAATCACATTTGAAACGTTCACAAAAATAGAACATATACTTCATATTTGTAACATTGCCGACATTCCAAGAACTTAAATCCACATTTAATTGCTTACAATAAGAGAACATATCTTCCATGTTTTCTACTTTAGAAACGTCCCAGTTTTCTAGGCCGTTGCCTTCAAAATTCATACATTCATAAAACATGAAAGACATGTTCGTCACATTAGAAACATCCCATTGGTCGATTTTGATGTTTCCGATGTTTAATTTATAAAACAAACTACCCATATCAGTGATCGCCGATGTATCGATATGGTTCAAGTCAGCATCTGGACCTTGGTGTTAAAGTTCGTCCTTTATAATAGATTGTAATTGTTCTGCTGATGTAGGTGTTATTGTTGCCGATTTAGAATTAGATGTTATCTTTATACGTTCTGTGATTAGACTCATTGTTATTATCTTGTTATTTAGTTTTTGAAGTTAGGTTGTAGTTCAGGTGCCATATTAGGACAGTTCTTAAACGTCTCATAATGATTGGTTACTTTCGATACATCCCAACTAGACAGGTCGCAATTGAAAATTGGGCAGTTATAGAACATGTATTTCATATTAGATACATTAGAAGTGCGCCAAGAACTTAAATCTACATTTAATTTTTTACACCAAGAGAACATACCTTCCATAGTAGTTACATTCGAAACGTCCCAATTATCTAAACCAGTACCTTCGAATTTATCACAATCAGAAAACATACTGTACATACTCGTCACATTGTGTGTATTCCAATCAGACAAGTCTGAATTGAATTTATAACATAAGTTAAACATGTGTGACATATTGGTGACATTGCTGACGTTCCACTTATCTATCTTGATATTTCCTATATTTTTATTAGCAAACAAATTAGACATATCGGTGACCTTGTACGTATCAATATGGTTCAAATCAGCATCTGGACCTTGAGATTCTAATTCATCTTTTATAATAGATATAAGCTCATCTTTCGATGCCGGCACAGGCCTATATGATTGCGTATTAGACGTAATCTTTATACGTTCTGTGATTAGACTATCGTTACTTATACTGCCGTTAATGAATGTTGATAGTTTCATTATTGAGATTCTATATTGTTATATATAAAAATCCGATATACCCGCATTTCACATTTGAACTTTGTTTAACTATATTGATTTTTTGTATGTAACGTACTGATTATGTTTACCAAATTATCTATACATAGAAATGTATGAAAAAGAAAATTGAAGATATATATAAAGAATTAGACGAACTAGATCATATCCTCCTCCGTCCGGGTATGTACATCGGTTCGACTAAATTAACACAGTCTAACACGTATCATTGGTCGGACGACAGAATAGTTCAATCAGAAATCAGTTACGTACCGGGTGTGTTGAAGATTATCGACGAAGTTATCTCTAATTCGTGTGACGAATACCGTCGTGCTTCTAATATGGGTCTTAATAAGATCAATGTTAGTATCGACTTAAAGACAAACAATGTGACGGTAGAAGACAACGGGGGTATCGCCGTTCAAAAACACAGTACTGCCGGGTGTTACTTGCCCGAGTTCATTTTCGGTCGACTTCGTACGTCTTCTAATTATGACGACGACGAGTCGCGCAATGTTGTCGGAACAAACGGTGTAGGTGCGTCACTGGCCAATATCTTCTCTAAGGAATTTGTTATCGAATGTGCCGACGGTAAGAAGGAATACCATCGTACATGGAAGAACAATATGCGGCAGCTCTGTGACGATCTAAAAGTAAAGCCGTCCAAGAAACATTATATGCGGACGATATTTGTTATCGACGATAGTAGATTTGAAGATTTCTCTATTAAAGACGTCGTACCGCTTATCATCAAACGATGTGCCGATGCCGCCGCGGCGAATCCGGGTCTCGAAGTGTCTTATAACGATACTACCGAGCACCACAAATTCAAATTCGGTTCTTTTGACTCATACGTCAAATTGTATGGTCTTGATGTATCTAATAAAGTGGTATCATATAAGGATGCGATTAAAGAATACACCATACTACCGTCAGACGACAAACAAGTTGTGGTAGGTTTTGTAAACGGTGTAGAATGTTCCCGAGGTACACATATCCAGTCTATTAAGAGCGTACTAAATAAAGCTATTCAAGAGTTCTTACTTAAAAAGAAGAAAATACAAACGACGTTGCAGTCGATAGACGCTCAATATAGCTTGTTTTGTAATTTCACTGTATATAATCCGACTTACGATTCACAGACAAAAGAATGTCTTACCAACAACCTATCGAAAGATCCTAATTACGAACTATCCCAAGACACCATAAACAAAGTGTTGAAGTCCGAGATTATCGATAACATTTTGGACTGGTATACCAAAAAAGAACAAGCCGAAGACGCAAAGAAGCTACGAAAGTTAAATAAAGACGCAGGTAAGCTACTTCGTAATGACAAGTTCATCAACTGTAATTCTAAAAAGACTACAGACAACGAACTATGGATTTTCGAAGGTGACTCTGCAGCATCTGGATTCAGAGCGGGTCGAAATCCGGATAATCAAGCCGGTTATCTAATGCGCGGTGTTCCTCTCAATACCTACGGACTGAAACCGACCAAGGTGATGACGAACCAAGTCTTTAACGACATCGTAAAGGTGATCGGTCTACAATGGGGAAAATATAATAACAAGAAAGATCTAAAGTTCTCTCGTATCGTCATCTCTACCGATATGGACTACGACGGTGATAAGATTGCGTCGCTGTTGCTGGTGTTCTTTAATCATTTCCCCGAATTGTTCGAACAGAAGCTAATCTGTCGTGTTATCAGTCCTATTATTATTGCATCGTCGAAGAAAGATAGCTATAATTTCTATACGCTAGACGAATTTAGGGATTTCCAGAAGAAGTACCCGTCGAAATTGAAAGGCTGTGATATTAAACATATCAAAGGTCTCGGTGGACAGAATACGGCGCAATATAAAGAGATGATGCGAAGTAAGAACTATCTCTATTTCACAAAAGACGACGCTGCGGACGCAGCTATTACATTATGGTTCGATAAAGACAATATCTCCGACAGACGATCTGCTTCTGTGTGATTTTTAGACATGGAAGGTTATACAAAAGAGGGTATTCTATCCGGAATACTCTCGTCTATAAATTTAGGACAAAATGTATCTATGTCAGGAAATAGTCTTATAGGAAATTATATTCCGTCGAAAACAGGATGGGATATTCGTAAAGCGTTAACACATCTAACCAGTGCAGCGAATGTTTCTTCTGTAGGACGTTGTGCGATGTATGTTCGACAAGCGATAGAAGCCGGAGGTTTATCGACTGCAGGGCGTCCCAGTTCAGCGTATCAATATACGTCATTCTTACCAAAGATCGGATTCAAACACGTCGCGATGCTGTCCGGCGTTGCAAAACAAGCGGAATGGACGAATTCTAGTGCCGTACCGGGCGATATTGCTGTAATGAGTCACGGTCAACACGGTCATATCTGTATGTGGACAGGAAAGCGATGGATTAGTGATTTTATTCAGAACAAAATGTGGCCGTATTCCGGCGACGGTGTTTGTAATATATTTAGATTCGCATGATCTCTACAATCCCCGAAGATGTAACGACAAATGCAGCCACCGGTTGTTTGACGGTACCGCAGGTGATCAACATCAATCTCCCGTTGTCACCGTCAAAATTGTCGTCTATTTACTTATATGACGATAAAGGAGCACAGTATGACGAGACATGTTTAGAATATGCGTATTCGTTAGATACCGTGACCTGGTCGTGCTATATGTCATGGGAAGAGTTCTTAAAAGGTATCAATGCAGTAGGACAAGACTTGTATGTTCGTATTAAAATAAAAGGTCTTGTTAGTGGTATAAAGATAAACGGTGAAGACGTCGTCGATTATAATACAACACAAGAGTCGTGTTTTGAGTTCTTGTACGGGAAGTCGACACCGGCTAATTTCAATCCTTATTCTAATCTCGACGGTGCCGTGGCTCTTCAAAACAAACTGGTAAACATGGTAGGGGACTTATTCGGTATTCCTGTTTACTATTTTAAGCTCAGTCCCAATGCCGGTTCGAAGGACCTTACGTTCAAAGAATACGCCTTGATGGACGTCGAAAGTGTTAAAATGATTAAACTCGTCGTTCCGGAAGGTAGGATGCCCTCGTCAAAACCAGAATTCGCCGACTTCGGTATGGACTTTCAACTCGACTGGGAGACAGAAGTCACAAAAGAAGCTTTTGCAACGGCTTTCGGCGATACTGCGCAGCCTATGGAAGGCGATCTTATTTATATACCGTTAACAAAGAGAATGTGGATGGTAAACGGTGCCTACGAAGAGAAATCGGAAGGACTGATGTGGATAGGTACCACGTTCAAATTAGCGTTGGTAAAATACCAAGAGAAGGACAGTGTTAATATGAAAGACGAGTTTTCGGTGATGGTCGACAGCTTTGTTACTAAGAAATACGAGGACTTGTTTACAGAATATGATGACACTGTCGACGCCGGTACCCAGACACTATCAGCACCGCTATCAGCACCTAACACCCTAACACCGGTCTACGAAAGCGATGCGATACGAAAATATGTCGATACAGTAACGACGCATATCAATACCGGTGAAAATCTCTATTATAAAGGAACGTTAATCGCCGACTCACAGTACAATTTTGTTCGTTCGTCTAATTATATACAAGATCCGAATGTCGACATGAGCAAGATCTTCGGTTGTCCGTCGACGATATACCAACGAAAGTTCTGTGGGCAGGCTTTTACTATATCATTTATTGTCAGTATAACAGACGATCTCTATGACGGTACTTTGTTTAGTATCGGTGATTTCAAGTTTGTTATCAAGAAGGGTACGTTAAAGGTAAACAAAATGAAGGGTACAGGTCTTAAATTAGGAACAGGCGATACATGGTTTGTCGTGTTTAGGTGCTGTCCCGATTTGAAAACAGTAGAATTTTCATCTTATAAATACACTTTCGATAAACGATTACCGATATATAAATTATCACCGGTTCATTATTTCTTCGATATGGACAATGCCGACGGAGACAACAGTGCGATACACGAACAATATACCATGGATATTCCTATATTACAGAAATCAGAGATGATATTGTATTCATTTCCTGGTAATATAACAAATATCAAAGTGTACGACTACTACGTCGACAACTTAAGTGAAGTACTTCAAATGTTTCCTAATAACCAGCATTTAATACTGAACGACGTTGCTAGAAAGATTTTAGACGGTACTGGTGTTTGACACCGAGTATTTTACACTCAGTATTTAATATACATATTTACTTCAATGTCACTTTCACAACACATAACTGAACGCTTAAAGATTACATCTAATTCTAAATCTGCGACATTAACACCTACATCGAAAGAACAATTACAGTCTATAATAGAACAAGAACGGAAACGACAAGGTCGAGATGCCGACTTAAACTTCATCGATACATCGGAGGTCACAGACATGTCGTATTTGTTCAACGGTTTTCGTATAAGATATATTAAGATAGACGAGTGGAACGTATCAAATGTCTCTGATATGGACGGCATGTTTATGGGTTGTTGTGAATTAAATGCTGATCTGTCTAGTTGGGACACAAAGAATGTACGGAGAATGAATAGAATGTTCTCCAATTGTTTTGATTTCAAATGTGATCTTTCTGATTGGGACGTGTCTAATGTTATTTATTATAATAGTATATTCAATTTGTGTAATAATATGTCAAACAATCCTCAGCTACAGCCAAAATTCAAACATTGACAAAATGGCACTACACATCACATCTAATACCAAATCGCTTGTGTTGAGACCGTCTTCGAAGAAAGAACTGCATTCGTTGATAAAAGAAGAACTACAATCTCAAGGTCCTGACGCTGATCTTAATTTCATTGATACGTCGCTCATCACAGATATGTCTTATTTATTTAGCGTTGGTGGATTTTCTATCGGAAACATCAAAATCGACGAGTGGGACGTTTCAAATGTCAAAAATATGTCATACATGTTCATATCATGTAGAAAATTCAATTGTGATTTGTCTAGATGGAACGTTGGGAACTTAAAAATTACAGCTTACATGTTCTCTGGTTGTCCGAATTTCAATTGTGATCTTTCTGATTGGGATGTTTCGAATGTGACAAATATGGGGAGGATGTTTGCTAACTGTACAAAATTCAAGTCAGATTTGTCTGGTTGGGATGTATCAAAAGTTATATATAGGGCTGAGATGTTTGTTAGTTGTCCTAAGATGAGAAAGAATCCACAGCTACAACCTAAATTCATACACTGATAATATGAGTCTACAACAATTTATAACAGAACGTCTAAAGATTACTTCTAATAGTAAATCAGCTAATATGCTAAAACCCAAAACAAGAGACGAGCTACGTTCGTTGATAGAACAAGAGTTAGAGGCGCAAGGTCCGGATGCCGATTTGAACTTTATAGATACGTCGTTGATTACAGACATGTCTTATTTGTTTGAAAAACTAGACATTAGAAACATCAAAATAGACCAGTGGGACACCTCTAATGTAACAAAAATGCACGGTACATTTTTGAGTTGTCATGAATTTGTCGGTGATGGATTAGAGACATGGGACACTTCAAATGTTACTGATATGATTTCTATGTTTGGTGGGTGTAAGAACTTAAACACTGATTTGTCTGGTTGGAATGTGTCCAATGTTACTGATATGATTTCTATGTTTACCGGATGTAAAAAATTTGAAGGTAATGGTTTAGAAAATTGGAATACATCGAAGGCTGCGTGGATGTCGACGATGTTTCTAGATTGTGCAGAATTCAATGCTGATATTTCAAGATGGAATACTAGTAATGTTAGAGACATGACATCTATGTTTAGAGGATGTACGTCACTTGAACAAGACTTGTCCGGTTGGGATATTCAGAAAGTTGCACCCAATAGAAAGTGGATGTTCAAAGACTGCCCTAAGATGAAGATGAAAATGAAACCTACTGTAAAAAATTGATTTTGTACACGTTATAAACTGAAATCAATGCTGCCACATTGATTTGTGCGTACAAGTACGCTATAATATAAATACAAACCAATATAATCAGTGTATGAACCTAAATTTTGAGTGTACGCAAGAGTTTGCATCGGTGGTAGACGATTCGTTTAGTAAATACGACCCAGCGACATGCCTTGTAACATTGTGCTGTGTACTAGCATATCCGCATGTGACTGATGTGATTCAAATCACTGGAACACCAGAACAAGAAATTGATACAGTTAAAACATACTGTCGTAGTATTGCCAATTATACACAAATTCCGTATGTTATTTTGGAAAAAGTTAGAATTCCAATGGTACAGAATAAGGACTTTGTTGACTGGATCCAAGATAACTTGGTCTGCGACGAAAAGCCGTATCTACCACATACATTTGTAGAACTGTTTCGGAATTTGAACGATGGTATCGACGAGCAATTTAGTTTCGATACACCGTCTACAATCGACTTTGCTAAACTAGACTTTGTTAGTATAAACGAGGCAGTGTCAAAAATAGTCGCTTTCATGCTGACAGAAGAATTTTTCGACTACTGTAAACAAAAACTTAACTTAGCATAACTAACACACTAGAAAAACACAAATCGTGAAACAAAACAGACTAGGTCTACAACGGTAGATCTAGTCGATTTTTTTTATTTTTGATAGATTCTTAAATAAGAACTAAAGAATTCCACAATGTCACTTTCAACATTCATCACAGAACGTATAAAGATTACATCAAAGACTAAACCTTTGGAGAGACCTATCCCGACATCAAAAGACGAACTACGTTCGTTGATAGAACAAGAGTTAGAGCGTCAAGGTAAAGATGCCGACTTGAATCATACCGAAGTTCACGAGGTTCACTATTGACGTATCTGGTATTGACAATATGTCATTTTTGTTTAATAAATTGAATATAAGAAACATCAAAATCGACGAGTGGAATACCGGCAATGTCACTGACACCGTGTGGGACACGTTGTGTGTTCCATAATATGAGTTACATGTTTATGGATTGTCGAAATTTCAACTGCGACTTGTCGAGATGGGATGTATCAAAGGTTACTGACATGAACTCATTGTTTCGTGGCTGTAAGAAATTTATGGAACACACAACGTTCCACTACGCTGTTAATAGTGATTTAAGTAAATGGGACGTGTCGAACGTATGTTGACTTTGTCAACACAAACACAAGAATGAATTATATATTTAATGGGTGCTGGGTGTTGAAGACAGATTTGTCCGGTTGGGATGTTGATAATGTTCGGGGCTATGAACAGGTATTTAGTGTGAGAACTATAATGCCTGAAGAGTTTAAGCCAAAGTTTATTTCATTACGGCAATTGAACTATAATAAAAAGTTTGCACCACTTCCCGCATCTAATAAACAAAATAATCCATAATTAACACAGTTTACCATGTCACTTTCAAATTTCATCACAGAACGACTAAAGATAACATCCAATAGTAGATCGTTACGTATAAAACCAACTACTTACAAAGAGCTACGTTCCTTAATAGAACAAGAACTAAAAGGACAAGGTCCAGATGCCGACTTGAACTTTATAGATACATCTGAGATTACTGATATGTCTAGTTTGTTCAAATGGTTGGGTATAAGAAATATCAAAATAGACGAGTGGAACATATCGAATGTGACGAACATGTGGGGCATGTTTAGTGGGTGTGAGAACTTCAAAGGTGAAGGTTTAGAAAAGTGGAATGTATCTAATGTAACAGAGATGCGATATATGTTTGATGGATGTAAAGATTTTGTAGGAGACTTGTCTGATTGGGACACTAGTAATGTTAAAAACATGCGACACATGTTTGACGAGTGTACAAAATTCAATAGTGACCTATCGGCTTGGAATGTGTCAAATGTAGAAAATATGAGGTACATGTTCCATAATTGCAAACGATTCAATGCAGACTTGTCATGGTGGAATGTATCGAGTGTGACGGATATGGAAGGTATGTTTTTAGGATGTTGGAAATTCAAACAAGATCTTTCCGGTTGGAATGTTTCACGTGTTAGGACATACAAAAATTTCTTCGGTAAAAAGAATATAATGCCTGAAAACTTCAAACCGACTTTCTAATATATAATTAAATACACTTTTATACATTAACACATAAATTCAAATGTCACTTTCAAATTTCTTAACAGAACGTCTAAAAATTACATCAAAGACGAAACCATTAAAACTAATACCTAAATCAAAAGACGAGCTACGTTCTTTAATAGAACAAGAGATGAAACAACAAGGTCCAGATGCCGATTTGAATTTCATAGACACGTCGTTGATTACAGATATGTCTGAACTTTTCAAGGATCTTACCATCAGAAACATTGAAATAGACAGGTGGGACGTATCGAACGTCACCAATATGAACAGCATGTTTGCATATTGTAGAAAATTCGAAGGCACTGGTTTAGAAAAATGGGACGTGTCTAATGTACGAGACATGAGTAGCATGTTCCAAGAATGTAAGAACTTCAATGGTGACCTATCGTCTTGGAAGTTACCAAAAATAACTAGTTTATACTTAACATTTCATAAATGTAGTAATTTTATAGGCATAGGTTTAGAAAACTGGGACGTGTCGAACATAAACGATATGTCGTACGCATTCAGTGGATGTAAATCGCTCAATTGTGACCTATCTAGCTGGGACGTCAGCAATGTATCGCACATGCAATACGCATTCAAGGAATGTGAATTGCTTGATTGTGACTTGTCTAGCTGGGCAACTAAAGTGTCTCGTGTGCTAGATATGTCGTACACATTTTATAAATGTAAAAACTTACACTGTGACTTGTCTAGTTGGAAACTATCTAATTTCGTCGCAGCAGATAAAACATTCGGCGCATGTCCTAAAATGACACCTGGACTATTACCAAAATTTCCTAACTAATATGACATTAAAAGAACACATCAAAGAATCATTAGTTACAGAACGTATAAAAATAACGTCAAAGACTAAATCGGCTAATATACAAATCCCTACATCTGAAAAACAATTGATGTCTTTAATAGAACAAGAACTACAACGGCAAGGCCCAGATGCTGATTTGAATTTTATTGATACCTCTGAAATTACAGATATGAGAGGGTTGTTTTTTAAGTTTACAGATATTAGAAATATCAAGATAGATCAGTGGGATGTTTCTAACGTCACTAATATGGAATCTATGTTTTCCAATTGTGAGAACTTTGAAGGTACTGGTTTAGACAAGTGGAACGTATCTAAAGTAGAAAATATGTACGGTATGTTCTATAACTGTAGAGTTTTCAATGGTGACTTATCACGCTGGGATGTTAGTAAGGTTAGAGATATGAGTGCAATGTTCAGTAAATGTAGGAATTTCAACAGTGACCTATCAAAATGGAACACAGGAGACGTAAGAACAATGTCTAATATGTTTGAACGGTGCCTTAAATTTGAGTGTGATTTGTCTGGCTGGGATGTATCAAGTATATTCTATCACGTAAATATGTTCAAGATGTGTAATAAGATGAAAAAGAATCCTCAATTCCAACCTAAATTTAGAGTTTAATATAAATGTCATTACAAAATTTCATCACAGAACGCCTAAAGATTACGTCTAAGACTAGAGGTATACATAAATATAGACCTACAACCAAAGACGAACTTGAGTCTATAATAAAAGATGAATTGAAGCAACAAGGTCCAGATGCCGATTTGAATCATATCGATGTATCTGAAATTACAGATATGATGGGGTTGTTTAAGAATGTTTATATTGAAAACATCAAAATCGACCAGTGGGACACTTCAAATGTCGCCGATATGTCGTACATGTTTATGTACTGTAATAATTTCAACGGTGATATTTCTGCATGGGACACTAGTAAGGTAAAAAATACGTGTGCAATGTTTGATGGTTGTATAAATTTCAACGGTGACTTGTCTGACTGGGACACTAGTAAAGTTGAAAATATGGGGGACATGTTCCAGAATTGTTATGAATTCAACAGTGACCTGTCACGTTGGAACGTTACAAAAGTGAAGAATATGAATGAGATGTTCAAAGGTTGTGCAAAATTCAATTCTAATCTATCAAAATGGAACGTCAGCAATGTAACAGACATGTTAAGCATGTTTTATGAATGTAAGAATTTTGAAGGTAGAGGACTAGAAAATTGGGACGTCTCTAATGTGTGGTACATGTCACAAATGTTTTATGATTGTAATAGTTTAGATACCGACTTATCTGGTTGGAATGTTGACAAGGTGAAAGACAAGTCACGCATGTTTTATAAATGTCCTAAGATGAAGCCAAAAATGAAACCCAACTTCAAAAACTAAATAACAAACTAATAACAATGAGTCTAACAAAATATATTAACGATAATTTAATCACAGAACGATTAAAGATTACGTCTAATACTAGATCAGCCACGCTAACGCCGAAATCAAAAGACGAACTAATTACTATTATAAAACAAGAGTTAGAACGTCAAGGTCCAGACGCTGATTTAAATCACATCGATGTGTCTGAGATTAGAGATATGTCTACGTTGTTTGTGCATCTAAAAATTAAAAACATCAAGATAGACAGTTGGGATGTATCAAATGTTACAAATATGGACAATATGTTCCATAATTGTTATGAATTCAATTGCGATCTGTCACGTTGGAACGTATCTAATGTAACAAATATGCACAATATGTTTTATTATTGTAACTTTTTTGAATCTGATTTATCTAAATGGAACGTATCTAATGTAACAAATATGTCTTACACGTTTTACCAATGTGCAAAATTCAATTCCGATTTGTCAAGTTGGGACGTATCAAATGTTACAAATATGGACGCTATGTTTCAATACTGTCACGAATTCAATAGTGACTTGTCAAGATGGGACGTTGGTAATGTTACGAGTATGTTCCAAACGTTTTATGGATGTGATAAATTCAAGTCAGATTTATCTGGGTGGGACGTTTCGAAAGTTGTAACCAATACTTTTATGTTCAAAAATTGCCCTAATATGAATCGGAGTAAGAAATTAAAACCTAAATTTCCTTAATTAACAAGTGCATAATACGACTGATTATTATTTGTACATATATGTACGATATATCTAGATATTATATACAATATGAGCAAAAAACGTTGTATTATTTATGAAACCTTAGGAAAGGTAAATAATCTCGTTGTTGAATCTAGTCCTAAAGACAACCTAATGCGTCTTACCGGTGTATTCGGTGTTGTCGGGATTAAGAATGAAAATAACAGAATCTACGATCACGACAATTATGCTTCGATGGTAGAAGGCATTAAGGCGCAGATTGCTTCGGGAGGTTGTCCAGGTGAATTAGAACATCCTAATTCAATGAATATCGACCTTAATAACGTATCGCACAAGATTGAATCAATCAGTATGAACGCCGACGGTACTGTTACCGGTACTATTTGTTTGTTAGACACACCGAAAGGACGAACGGCCCGTGCTATCGTAGAAGGTGGTCTTCCTCTTTACATTTCATCGCGCGGTTCGGGTAGTGTCGATAACAACGGTCATGTAATGTTATCGATGATTAAAACCTACGACCTTGTCGGTACACCTGGTTTCTCACAAGCACGCCTCAACCTCGCCGAAGGACAGTGTGTGGCTAACTTGAACGAGTCGCTTTCCGACGACCAGACCAACATTTGGGCTATTTACGAAGAGGACGCTTCCGATGTCGCCGTCGGAAAGGTCATTAAAGACGCAGTGAAAGATGTTGTCGCAGGCGCTATTGTTAATACTGCAACAGAACCTACTGAACCTCAGCCTACAGATCCTCCTGTACCGGAGCCTGAACATACTGAAGAAGAACCTGTTGACAATAAAGAAGACGAAGAATCAAAACAATCAGAAGAAATGGAAGATCTTAAAAAGACGATAGAAACCTTAGTCGATAAAGTCGACAGTCTCGAAGCGCAACTTCATGTGGCGAAAGAATCCCTCGCCGCAATTCGTCCTACGGACTATGAAGCGATTGAGAATTGGGTGACGAAAGAGTTCGGTACGCAGATGGAGAATCGTTTCAGCGATATGCTGGAAGACGTAGAACCTGCTGTCGACGAAAGTCGTATTGAAGCGCTTATTAGCGAAAACGTTAAGAAATGGGTAGCTAATGAGTATTCAAGTACGTTAGACGAGTACCTCAAAGAGCATTTTGCCGCTACTATCGGTGAAACAATCCAAGAATGGGTGACCAACGAGTACTCCAATGTTCTCGAAACCTATCTCAAAGATGAATTTGCGACTAAAATCGGTGAAGCTGTCGAGAAATGGGTGACTGAAGAGTATTCCGATAATCTCGATACTTACCTACATGAGCATTTCGCCCCGATGATCGGTGAGAAAATCCAGTCGTGGGTAACAGAGGAATACTCTGATAACCTCGAAAAGTACCTGAAAGAACAATTTGCACCTACTATCGGTGAAACAATCCAAGAATGGGTGACCGAAGAATACTCTACGGGACTCGAAAATTATCTTAAGAGTGAATTTGCACCTACTATCAACGAGACCATTAAGAAATGGGTCACCAACGAATATTCTAATGTACTCGACAGCTACCTCAATAGCGAGTTCGCACCGAAGGTTCGTGAGTCTGTAATGGGCGACGTTCAAGAGTTTATGGAAAATACCAATAAGGTTCGTCTTGAAAATATCGACAACATGCTCGATGCCATGATGGAGCACCAAAACAATACACCGTTGCAGAATGTTATCGAAGAAAACAAGTTAAACAACAAGTATGCAGGTGTCGCATGTATCGAACAAATGCCTGCAAAGTACGAAGCATCGTTTAACCTACTCAGTGAAGCCCGAAAGGATGAAATCATCCGTAGTGCACAGATGTACGACTTTTCTAAGAAGGGTACCGCAGAGTCTTTCTGGAACAATGTTAATTTCGAAGACGTAGTAGAATCTGCCGAACCGGTAAAACAGACGGTAGTAGAATCTTATTATTCTAACATCATGAAACGTATGCGCAGTCTTGGCAACGCTTCTTTAGCATGAACGGAATTAAAACATACATTATAAGTAACAAAGATCGTCGTCCGGACAGGTACGCTGACGTTGTAAGGCAGTTCAGTAACAAGTCGGAATTTGATGTACAAATGACACAGTGTATCTTTTTGGATGACAATCGGCGTTACGGTTTGTGGCTATCGATGATGAATTGTATAGCCGATGCGAAGAAAAACGCCTACGAGAAGTGCATACTCGTCGAAGATGACGCATATTTTACTGATTATTATAATGAGAATACATTCTTACAATATGTAAACTACTGCGAATCTGCCGGTTATGATATTCTCCACGGCGGCATATACGGTACTTCTAATCCAATCAGAAATACCGATAAAGAAGGTCTATGGGACATAACATGGTGTTGGGCGACACACTTTATAGTTGTTTATAACAAATGTTACGACAAACTATTAAATTACAAATTCGAACTACACTCAGATGTCGCAGACGGCGTCCTTAATAAATTGGGTCTAAAACGAGCGGTGATGTATCCGTTTATGGTTCTTCAAAAAGACTACGGGTACACAGACATCACCTTTCATACAGTAGGTCACATGGCTGAAATGTTAAGAGACACGAAAAAGGTTTTTGAGGTCAGCCAGAGAACATATTGAATTAGACATGTCAACTAGACAAGTTAAATTAGATATACCTAACAAGACACTTTGATTTATATAATTATATAAAATTATGTTTATAACTGAACAATCCGGTGTACATCAATGGCAAAAGATGTTAACCGAAAACTTTAACATTTCAGACAAGACCAAACTTTCTTGGATGGCGCAGTACGCTGCTAACCACGAAGTATACGAATCGCAGCTCGGTGTGGCTAACGGCGCGTACGTAGGCACCGGCGGTGTAGGTCCTGTTTATGCTACACCCCTTAACACAACCGGTATGGGTAATCCTGCAGCCCCTGGTAATCCTAACCCCATGAGCACAGCTCCCGGTGCTGTCGGTAACCTTTTCAACCAGACTCCCGGTTCTGGTGATGTTCCCACGTCGACGCTCCCCATGGCACTTAACATCGCGTTGATGACTGTAGGTCTCGAACTTGTTCCTACTGTTCCTATGAACGGCCCTCTTACCTACCTTTCTTATATGGACTTCCCTTATGCAGGTGGTAAGCTCGGTCGTATCAACGAAACGTCGTTTGACGGTAAGGGTGTCGGTGCAGAAAACAAGCCTATCTATATTAAGGTACTTGCTGCTTTCACTAACGACCTCCGTAAGAAGTTGAAGGACGGTCTCGAAGTAGGTCATGTTTATACTATCGAAAATACCGTTGCTGGTGCACTCGGTAAGGCCACGTTCAAGGGTGAATTTAAGGGCTTCGGTCGTAACGACGGCGGTCTTATCTTTAAGACTATCGAGGTAGCTTATCCCGACGGTACGGACTTCACTAAGCACCAGGCTGCTATCACCGAGGTATTTACGAATGCCGATAACAAGGTTAGTCTCGCTGGTTTCGTTACTACGGGTGTTACTCACAAGCTGACTGCTCCTGTTGAACTCGTAGGTGCCAAGGCTGACTTCGTAACCGCTCAGGCCGACTTCGTCGACGGTTTCGCTAACTTCGCTACCGGTGCTAAGGAAGCCATGACGCGTGCTCAAAACGAAACGGGTACCGGTAACACTATCGGTCTGCGTATCTTCGGTAAGTGGGTACAAGCCGGTTCTTACGAGGTGACTGGTACGGTAACTCGTCAGCAACTCCAAGACCTTCCCCTTTACGGTGTCGACGCATTAGGTAAGATCACCGAAACGATGCAGAACGAAATCATCCAGAGTATCAACGCTCGTATTCTCGAACGTGTATTTGCTCTCGGTGTAACGAATGCCGCTCAGCAACGTATGTTCCAGGGTGTAGACTTGAACCTCTATATCGGTGCAGGTACCGCTACTAAGGCACTCGCAACGTACGACGGTTGCACTTATAAAGACATCTACGGTGTAGACCAGAAGGCTAACTGGGGTGATATTAAGAATGCCGAAGCCAATACATCGGCTGAAAACATGCACACCCGCCAACGTCGTATCAGTTCGCGTATCTTGGCTGCTGCTAACCTCATTCAGGTAACCGGTCGCCGCGGTCGTGCAACTTGGGTTGTTACGAACCCTCTCATCGCTACGGCTCTCCAAGACGTTGCAGGTTACATCATCGCTCCTACTACCAATACGTTGGCACAGGACAACCAGAACGGTCTCTACCACGCCGGTACGCTGTTCGGTCTCGAAGTTTATGTAGACCCCTACATGGCATGGGACGATACTCGTGTTTGCGTAGGGCGTAAGGGTGACGGTAACTCTCCCGGTTTGGTATTCATGCCTTATATCTTGGCAGATACTGTAACGGTTACCGCTGAAGGTACGATGGCTCCTAAGGTGCTCGTTAACTCGCGTTACGCACTTGTTGAGGCCGGATTCTATCCCGAACAGCAATACTATACGTTCTGTGTACATTCCGACTTCGGTTTTGTATAATCTGACGTTTTAATTACAGAATAATTTGGGCACACTCTATATAGACTTATATAGAGTGTGTTCTTATTTTTGTACAGACTGTAGTAGTACTATCAAGAACTCAAGTAGACTGTTGATTTTTGATTTCAATAAATTGAAATGTAAAATCAGCTTCTATAAGCTGATTCTTATATGTACAATATAAATTAAATCATACTAGTATGTTAACATTAAAAGACTATATTTACGAATCCTTTAATGGAGAATCACCGTCTACAGAAGAACGTGTCGACGAAGTGTTCGGTTTTTCTAAAAAAGAGAAAGAAGCCAAAGTTAAAAAGATAGAGAACGGTATTCGATCTACTATCTCTTTCACCGACTTTAGATTTAACTACAAGTACATCTACGAAACAGGTGTGAAGCCTGAAGATTTGGTATTTGGTCCTAAAGAAGAAATACCTACTCAGTACAACATTGCATTTATGGACACTGATAAAAAGTCGAAGTCGGGCAACAAATTGTATAAGCTGTACGCTACGGAAGATTTCACTGTTGGTGACGTGAAAATCGAAAAAGGAACATGGGGCGGTGAAGTCGATAACCTTAACGGTTTCACTGTCGGAAAAGACGGTAAAATTCGTGTATGGATCCATCGAGGAGAACTTATCGGTAAAGTAGTACTGGGACAGAATGTTTATCTTGAAGATTCTAGTATTGTCAGTCCTAATGCTACATTTATTATAGACAACTCGTCGTTGTACGAAACGCATTTTATTACAAGGAAGACTACCCGTTCGTGGATTAAGAACAGTACGTTGAAAGATGTAACGTATTACGGAAAGACCGGTGTCGACGGTGAGTTTAAGTTTGTTACAATCAGTGACTCTGAAATTGAGAAATGTATTGTTGCGAACTCGATGATTATCGACTCGGAACTTAAAAACAATACTTATACGACTTGCTTTGTTAAAGACAGTACACTCGAATACAATTCCGGTACCGTAAACATTGCCAATAGTGTTATAACTAATTCGAAATCCGACGGTACGTTTGATAAGCTACTGAAGAAGAATACGAACGATAAACTAATGCGGTTTGTTATAATAGATAATAACAAATTACTGCATACAAATTCTAACGGCATTGTATCTAAAATGTTGACGTACGAGTTCGAAAAAGACATGTTGTCTACAGACTGATTATGCCGCTGATTATGTTGCTGATTATTAAGTATAAAGACACAATTGTGTATTGTGTGTGATTTGAAATTTTATATATAAAACCCATATATATGGCAATACCTATTTATTTACAACAGTTTAAGGCTGCAGGTATCTACCGTGTTGTGTTCGATAAGTCTACTATATTGAACCAGGACACGCAGATTCTCCGTCTTGTTGTAGGTTATTCTGAGAAGGGCCCTTTCAATATACCGGTATACGTAAAGGATCCTCAAGTCTTCCGTCAACTGTTCGGTGATGTTTCGAAGAAGTTGGAGCGCCGCGGTATTTATTTCCACCGTCTTGCTCTCCAGATGTTGACGAAGTCCCCTATTATTTGTTTGAACCTCAAGAAGTTCGACGGTGAAACAGTCGGCGCCTCTACTATTTCGACAGATTTTAACAGCAAATTCGATCCGATTAGAACTGTTAAGCTTCGTGTAGAAGATGTTTACGATACCACCCGTTTCTGGGAACTCAACGCCGACAAACTCAATAACCTGCCCGATACCAAAAACCGACCGTTAGACGGTTACATCAATATCGCGACGACAGGTACCAAAAGCACATCGGCGACATATTTTATCCGTAAGGCTTCCGGGTCGAAGGTATCGCAGTATAATATAACAGTTAATGACTGGTATAGCGATCGTCAAGACGATATGCCAGAATACCTCGAGCCTTTCAAGAACTCGCTACTGAGTGACTTTTTTGCAGAGGTGTATGTGTTCTCCGGTCGTTTTACAGCGAAACAGGTACTGGCGTCGCAGACGTTAAAGAACTATTTTAGTGTCTCTACTGACGATGCAGAGAAAGAAGCTGTCTTAAACGTTCGCCCTTACGTCCTCGACGCTTTCGGTGAACCTGTCGATACATTAGATACCATGTTCAACGACGGTACGAGTAATGCCTTAGGACACTACGTAGGTTGTTTGATTCCTTTCTTTAAGAACAAACAAGGCTCTTATATGTCCTTAGACGCCGTATTTAACGCAGACCAGCATATTCATAATATGATGATGTCGTTTAATGTAGACATGTTAGACGACGGCGCGGCGAATATCGACCTTAGTGGACGCAGCAAGATTCCTGTTCTCGATCCTACCGACAAGGGCGATAAGCAACATAAGTTAACACTCGGTAACATCTACGGCGGTACTGCGGTGACTAGTGTGCTAGGCAATACGAATGCCCCTGTTGTTGCTGACAAGGTATCGTTCTATCCCAATGTTATCGACGTTAAGTTTGTTCCCGATACAGAATCTAGTGACGGTCATAAGTTATATACTATCAGTGCAAAACAAGCGTTCTCTACCGACCGTCGCGGTATCTACGGTTCGCTTTATGTTAGTAAGGTCGAAGGTGGTGACGCTAGTGTACCCTACGATGCAAAAGAAGGTACGTTCGCTATCGAACTATCACAAGTGGGTCTCGACGCTGCACACAGAGTAAAGGCAAAGTTTGCATTTAAGACGAAACAAGAACTATTGAAGGCGGTTAAGGCATTCGGTGTTCCTGTTAAGTATGTAAATGTTAAATACGACAAGGATACCAATCCCGGTGCCGCTCCGGTCGACAATACCGATATTGCACTGTACGACAAAGACGGTAATATCGTATATCATAGTGTTAATCTCGACCAGAAGAAGAACACGACGTATTTCCCTGCCGGAAAGGATCCTTATGCCGATATTAACAATCCGTTCCACGGCCCGACGTCTGTAATTAGTGCGATTACCAATCTTAAACTACAAAATACAGACAGCACGTTAGTAGACTATCTCATTGATGACGTAACCGACATTAGAGTTAGTTTTGTTAAGGTTCGCCCCGATGTGATAACACAGTACGTCAACGAAGGCAAGTTCAAGAACAGTGTTTACGGTGCGTCTGTATCGTTTATCGACTATGCCGACGACGCATGGGAATATGCCAAGGTAGAGATCAACGGACTCAAACAGTACGCATGGGTTAATAAGCACGATGTTATCGACGATACACTTATTCAAGTTATTAAAGAAGGCGATTGTTTCCTCGGTCTCGACGGTGCGTTGGACAACAACCACGACGGTGACTACGACGACAAGGACACCGATAACTACTACGATAACGTGTATGTTACAGAGATTGGTGTTACTGACGACGGACGAAACTACATTATGTTCTCGGGGCAACCGATGAGCGGTGCCGTCGCAGATACTGAGACGAACAAGAATGACGACGACGGTGAGGTGACTTTATTTAATATAGATAGTCCTGTTGACGGTCCTAAATCGTTAAAGAACAACGGTTGTCTTATTCGCATCGACAATCCTCTAAACCAGGAAATCGGTACGATGACACCGCAGTATCTTGAAGGTTATACTTATAAGAACGATCGTCCGACGAGTACCAATATGTTCGCTAAGCTACAATGGCAGAATTTCATTCTTTCTGCGCTTACGGATTACAAAGGTCTTCGTACCGGACTACTTAATAAGAGTGAAATCGACTACCGTTATGTTATCGACACATTCCAAAGTTATCCGACGTCGTCGTTGAAGAGTGTACTGAGCTACTTGTGTCGTGAAAAACAGAGTGCGTTCTGTATCGGTAACTTCCCTGCGGTTCGTGACTTTGTTAAGTGTCCTTATGCGTCCTTTACCGACCAAAACGGTATATTTAATGTTAAATATGTCGTAGAAGGTAACAATAAGCGTAAGCCGTCGAGTATCAAGTTCAGTTTACCTGCAGATAACGAAGGTGCTTCTTTCGTCGCTTTCTATTCTCCGTTGAAGTTCTCGGACGGTTATATTGACGACGTAATCCCCAGCGCGGGTCTTGTATCGAATCTATTTATAGAGAAATACACGTCGAGACAGCCGTACTTTATCGTCGCCGGTCCTAATTACGGTCATATTTCGGCTCCCGGACTTACTGGTCCCGATTATCGTTATTCTAACGACGAATTGCAGATTATCGAGCCTTACGGTGTGAACTGCATGGTATACAAACCGAACTTCGGTACGTTTATCAATGCCAACCAAACGGCGAAACAGACCCCCCTCAGTGCACTGTCTCGTGTCAACGTTCGAGAATTGGTTATTTACCTCCAAGACGAAATCGAAAAGGTACTGCAGTCGTACCAGTGGGAATACAACAACACCGTTACACGCAATGCCATTCTCGACCGTGCGAACCAAATTTGCTCTGTTACACAAAGTAACGGCGGTATCGAAGCCTTCCGTAATGTAATGGACGAGTCGAATAACACTAACGAACTGATTGAGAACGAGTTTGCTATCATTTCTACTGAAATCGAGCCTGGATTCGGTTGCGGTAAGATGGTACAAGAACTTACTATCCATCGTCGCGGTGTCCTCAGCGCGTCTGTTAAGGATAAATAAATAGACATCAATACATAATATATGGCACTTACACATTTGCCTCACTTTAAGAACATTAAGTCTGGTGTCAACCATTACGACCCTGTTCACTCTTGTGTGTTCGAAGTTTACTTCCAGCTTCCGGAGCCTCTTCAGCAACAGTTCGGCGAAGACGCCGCGTTGTTAACAGAACAAGTAGTGTCTATCACGGGACTCGACGCGTTGCAGCGTACGACGCCGTCTGGTGTTCAGAAGTTCAACGGTGTAGACGTTTCGTACCTGAATCCTATGTTGGAATCGACCCGAGCGGAACTCACTATGACGTTCAACCTGAACTTACGTAATGTAACAGACAACTTCGTGTTCAAGATCTTCCGAGCCTGGGAGAATCTCTCTTACGACCTGTCGGACGGTACCCGCGGTATCAAAGTAGACTATACTTCCGATGTACTTCGTGTGGCCGAAGCCAACCGTAACGGAGAAATCTGGCGTTCTTATATCTTCCATAATCTAATGCTTACCGGTGTTTCTGGTATGGACGAACTCAACTACGGTTCTTCTGATGCTCGTATGCTCCAAGTAAACATGATTGCAGATACTTGGGACGACGATATGGGCTGATCTTTACATACTCATATTTTAACAGTCGAGATATTGTGTTAGTACAGTGTCTCGGCTGTCTTTTTTGTATAACAACATAAGTCTATTAAAACCTCTAAAAAATTTGCTCTCTAACGCACGATTTTTGTTGGACCTTGGTAGTACCAAGCCTAGTACATTTGAGTGCGTCAGAGAGCCTTAAAAGTGCCTTTACGAGGACGTTACAGTTGGATATACCTGTACGCAAAACAGAAACCGTCGAAATCAGTGCTAAATAGTTGTTTTGTGTGCTGATTTTGTGCACAAAACACACTATATAGTATAATAAAAGTAATAACGAACAAGAAAATAAACAACAATGCGAAAAGTACTATTTACACTTTTATTCGGACTTTCGTCGGTCGGTACGCTGATGGCAAACGATATGACACAGACTGTGACCTATTTTAAGGTCGACAAACAATCGGAAGTATACACTAACAACAGAACAGAGTATAAAATCAAGGTAACGAAAAAGGAAATTATCTTGATGGAACGCGATGGTTTTGCACAATCGTATACTATTATTAGCAACGATACAAAGCGTAATAAAGTAGTGTACAAAATCGAAGAGGGTACCGTTACAGTTGAAGGAAACACTGTTACGTTTGAATTTAATAATTAAAACAAAATAAATGGCAATCAAATTTAAGAAAGTTAGAGCAGTAAAGACACCTAATCGAGCACATGTTCACGACGCCGGTATTGATTTTTTCATTCCGGAATACAGTGAAGAACTTGTAAATTCTATTGCGGAATTTAATGAAAAGAACAACGGTTCTGTAAATGACATTGTATTCAATGAAGATGGATTTGTAATTCAACCCGGTGCGCGTGTACTGGTACCGTCCGGTATTCAAGTCGACATTGAAGACAAAACGACCTATCTTAAAGCCGAGAACAAATCAGGCATTGCATCTCGTCTAGGTCTTATTCTCGGTCCTTGTGTTGTCGACGCTGACTATCACGGTGAGATTTACATTGGTCTTATTAACACGAGTAATAAACCTGTAAAGCTGAAATACGGTCAGAAATTCGTACAGTTTATCGAACAACGTTATTATAGTTCACCTTGGGTGGAAGTAGACCATATCGATACCAATTCCGAGCGTAGTACAAACGGTTTTGGATCCACTGGACTTGTATAGTCCTATATATACATAACTAAAACATGATTATATATCATAAAGCCGACCTCGACGGTTATTTTTCCGGTGCGCTTGTAAAGTCGATATATAAAGATGAAACGCTGTACGGTATCGACTACAACGAGACAATCGACGACAGTGTATTAGACACTGAAGGCATTATCTATCTAGTCGATTTCTCATTGCCTGTACACCAGATGCAAAAGTATGCCGGTAAAATGGTATGGATAGACCATCATAGAACGGCTATCGAAGATTCTAAGAAATACGGCTACGACGACATCTTGGGTGTCAGAGATGAAAACTATGCAGCATGCGAACTTGTTTATGCTTATTTATATAAACAGTCCAGTGTATTTCCGCTAGAGGAACCTGCAATTATAAAGTATGTCGGTAACTGGGACATTCACCGTAAAGTAGGCTACGACGAATGGCATGATACAGAGGTCGTACAGCTGGGGCTGAAATATAAGTATTTTGATCTTTGTAATGGTATTGAACCCCTTGTTCGGGATCTAAATTTGCTACTCGGGTGGTCTAAATATGATATTAAAAATGATCTCATCTATTCTAACGGTAATCTACTATGGTGGCACCAACTAGCACAAAATAAGTCACTTGTAAAGTCTGCATTTGAAGTACAGGTAGACGATAAACCTGCACTGGCGATTGTAGGACCTATCGGTAGTGCTGTATTCGATAGTGTCAAAAATAGAGAGCAGTTATGGGTTGTTTTTAACGGCATTAGTCCGAAAGGTGTAAAAATGTCTGTTTATAAGGACCCAGATGTGTTTGTAGACTTCAATTGCGGTGATTATCTAAAAGAGCACTATGGCGGTGGTGGACACCCGTCGGCAGCCGGTGCGTTCATCGACTTTGATACCTTTACAGATATTATAAAGTCGAAAACAGTATAAAAAGAGAAATAACTTAATATATGACAGAAGACGAACTTATTAACGCTACATTAGAGTCTGCAGCTAACGACACAGTGTCGGAGACGGTGACAGTATCGGAAACAGTCACTACGGATCAGCCTACAGCCGGTAGCTATATCGGAACGAAGCTGACCCGCGACAGTAGAGGGCGCACCGAAGAAGACCGTGCGGCAGATAAGAACCTTGCAGCTACTGTGGGACTTTCTAAGGTAGGCGATAATATCAACAAAAATGCAGAAGTCCGCGACGGCTGGATCTATGTCGACAAGGCACTACTCAGTGAACGGGCACTATACTATCCCGAAGACTGGGAATTTATGATCCGTCCTGCGACAGTCGACGCTATTAGAAATTGGAGTACTATCGACGAAGAGAACACAAGTAACGTCGACGATGTCTTCAACGAGATTTTGAAGTCTTGTTTGACGATTAAGACACCGACCGGTCCTAAACACTGGGGTAATATCGCATCGTGGGATAGATTCTTTTTCTTGCTCCTTATCCGAGAATACACCTTTGTAAACGGCGAACAAAAGATTGCCTACGACGGGTACTGTCCTAACTGTGAACACGAAGACGTCCGTTTTGAACTTAATTCGTCGTCGTTGATGTATGATTTCCCGGGTGATGACGTACTACCCATGTACAATCAGGCACAGCGACTATGGTACATTATCCCCGCCGACTATGACATCCACGAACCGCCTGTACAGTTGTTCATTCCGACATTGGAGAAAGACGCTAACTTGAAGGCTTGGATGATTTCTAAGCTTCAACAAGACAAGAACTACAATTTCGATAAGTCGTTCCTTAAATTTGTTAATTGGATGTTACCGAAAATCAGCAAGGACACGACGGTGGCCGATAACCAAATCAAAAAAGCTCATATCCAGTTTAAGAGTTGGGATGTCGATATGTTCTCGTTTATGGATTCTGTACTCAAGAACATCATTGTAACCCCATCGAATAAGCTGACAAAGAATTGTGAATACTGTGGTGAGGAGGTGACTTCCGACATCCGATTTCCCGGTAGCATCAGCAGTCTATTCAATGTACAGCATCGATTTAAGAAATTTGGTCAAAAATAAACTATATATTTGTAAGAACTACCATATCCAACCTTCGGAGATCGACAAAATGGAATATTTTAATTACGAATACATGTTAGAAGACATCAAGGAAATTCAAGACGAAGAACAGAAACGAGCCGACGAGCAAGAATCTGGTTCCGGTATGGGTGATATGGGTAAACAAATGCGGCAGATGCAGAACTCTATGACCAGCACCATGTCTAATTTCAAGATGCCGTCTATTGGTAGTTTGAAATAATGTCAATTAAATATGGCAATTTTTGAAGAAAGATATTGTTTGTCATTTTAAGGTAGTCCTCAGAAAGATCCGTACTTTTTTGAGGACCACCTTAAAATGCTAAAACGATACATACTAGACGCGTACGACCTGTTCTCGAAACAAACAATAACGTCTCATACAGACTATGTTGATGTTATATCAGGTTATAAGAAAGCGATGAGTGCAATGGTCGATAAAGACGTCAAAGAGTTCAAGAAACAGATCAATAAGTCGGTGAAAGCACTCAATAAATTAGTTTATGATCTAGAAATTAGTACATAAATAAACGATTTTTATATATAAGTTATTAGATCGTAAGATCACAAAAAAAAAACAATATGAAAACTTTAGTTACGATGCTGTCAGAAGCATTAAACAGTGAGCAGGTCAACGAAGCAAATGAACTTTCTAAGGGTCTTTTAGCTAGGTTACCTCTTCGTGTTGACTTTGATGAACAAATTACTAAGCCCCTCACCGCGAGATTTTCTAGTAGAGCATCAGCTGCCGGTTGGTATACACCTGACAAGTATTCAGGCTATATACTTGCTGTTCGCGGTAAAGAACTTTTTCTTGGGCTTGTATCAAAAAATGGTACAAAACAATTTGATTATGAAGGTATTTACTATTCTTTAGATGAAAGACGCCGTGACCCTAAAGTAACATTTTTCGGATTTGACGGTAGCTTAGAAGATGCTTGTAAGAAAGATTTGAAGAATGTAACTACAGGTGTAGAAATTGGCTCTGGAGCAGTAAATGAACTGGTTGATTTAGTTGATGATATTCGAGAGGATTCAACGGTTATGCACGAGTTAACAAAGTCACTTATGGAGGCTTTATAAACAATCTACAACAGAATTTAAGAAGAGCTGCACAGTATGCTTTGTAGCTCTTTATTGATTTTGCTCTAAAAGTTCGCTATATATACCTATAACAAATCAAAACCATCAAAGATATGAACAAGTTACTTGTTAAGAAGATATTGGAACTAAAAACATTACTGTTGAAGTTCTGTACTTGTCAGAATCAAGACAATGAGGACGACAAGTCGTCTTACGATGAATCAGTAGATGTTCTTGCATCGTATACTCTAGAACTTACAGAATTGGTACAGGTGTTAGAAAAACGAGTTCGTGAACTAGAAACTAAATTGGCAGAACAATGAATAATTCAGCATTTACAAAGACTGTAGTTAAGTATCTAAAGATACTTGTTAATTATATAGATACAATTCGTACTATTTGTCGAGAACGGGATAATTGTATGTTCGGTGAAATATATGTCGAAACAGACCAAGATGAAACATGTTATCTTAATCTACTATATCATGAATTAGAGAATAACTGGGACGGTCTCTATAAACTAGAGACAGAGAATGTTGGTCGGTACAACTATAATCTACATGAATCACAAATTGATAAAGAGATAGTTGATTGTTTGTTTAATATAGCTATTGCATTTGATAACTACATTGACTACATCAAACTATTTAACATTAAAGGTGATAATGAAGATGTGGTAGATCTCCTAACAAACATGCGAGAATTTGGTGAGTTCAATAAGCAATTCATGAAGGAACTTGAGTCGTTTTATTTATCTAAATAACGATGGCAATACACATCACGTCAAATAGCAAAAGTCTCAGTGTACGACCTACTTCTAAAGCTGAACTGCGTTCGTTGATAAAACAAGAACTACAACGTCAAGGTCCAGATGCTGACTTGAACTTCATTGACACGTCGAAGATCACCGATATGTCTAATTTGTTTTGGTCTCTTAATGTAAGAAAAATCAAAATCGGGTGGTGGAACGTTTCAAATGTCAAAAACATGTCCGGGATGTTCTCTTTTTGTTATGATTTCAACTGTGATCTTTCTCATTGGGACGTCGGCAATGTCAAAAACATGAATTACATGTTTGCTCATTGTTATAAATTAAACTGTAACCTAAGTAGGTGGAGACCTAACGTAGATAAACTGATTTGTACTTTTAATGATTGTATACTTATGACAGCAGATTTACTACCTCATTTTTAATGATGATTCAAACATGCCTATACACATCACATCAAATAGTAAAAGTCTCAGCGTACAACCGCCGTCGAAAGACGAACTTAGATCCATCATAGAACAAGAACTAAAACAACAAGGCCCAGATGCTGATCTCAATTTCATAGACACATCGTTTATAACCGACATGTCGTATTTGTTTAGGAGGTCTTATGATAAAGACCGTGTTGACGATAGTGTTGTGTTTTATATTAGAGACATTAAAATTGATAGCTGGGACGTCTCAAACGTTACTAATATGTATGCCATGTTTTCTGGTCAAATGCACTTCAACTGTAACTTGTCTCATTGGGATGTTAGAAATGTAAAAAATCTTGATTTTATGTTCCATGGCTGTTCGAAATTAAGGTGTGATCTGAGTGGATGGAAGCCTTGTACAAAACATATAAGCTGGGTTACATTCGACGGTTGCGACTGTATGCCAATCGAATTTCGACTACCACTACGTTGAATTGTAAAACGTCCAAAAATTTGCCCTCTGACAACGTGTGGGACACGTTTTGTGTTCCATAACGCACGATTTTTCTTTGACCTTTGTAGTACTAAGGTCACTGCATTTAAGTGCGTTAGAGAGCCTAAAAAGTGCCTTTACGGGGACGTTACAGTTTGATATACCTGTACGCAAAACATAAACTTCAAAATTAGGTTCAATCTGAACTGATTTTGTTCTCAAATAGAGCTGAAATCATTGCTGTCGCATTGATTTGTGCACACGGTGTGTGCTATAAATAAAGTATGAAACAGAAATTACACATATACTTCGACCACATTGTTTGGTTGGGTAAGACATACAACAGGCAACTGGAAGGTATGGACAGTAAGACATATAAGTCTATTATAGAATATCTGATAGACAATTATGATTACGAGTCTTTCGACGAAATAAAAGAAGGTATCCGCGACGACTATTCTTGGATTTATTATCCGGATGTTTATAATGCAAACGACAAAGCATTGAAACGGATGACTGTACCTGAGTTCAACGAATATCTCATGGACGCTATGGATAGAATCACGGAAGAGAACATCAGAACTATCGGACTAGATCTAATTAAACTACTTTTTATAAACTGAAAACTTTTGAAAGATAACTTGTAATTTTTGTAGGCGTACCCTATATGTGAATAGGGTGCGTCTTTTTTGTACATATCAAAACCACGAAAAATTTGCCCTGTAACGCACGATTTTTCTTTGACCTTAGTAGTACCAAGCTAAACACATTTGAGTGCGTCAGAGAGCCTTAAAAGTGCCTTTATGGACGTGTTACGTTTCTACACGTCGGTACGCGAAACAGAAACCGTCGAAATCAGACTAAAATATGCCTAAAATTGAACAAAAAGAGACTGTACAGCTACTTGTACAGTCTCTTTCATTATAAAACAAAATATGAATTGCAAACTCTTATTCGAGGGCTTTGATGTCGCGCGAAATGCTATTGAGCAACGCTAGTTTAACGGGGTCGTTTTTATAAGACTCTGCTAACATCGCAATCTTCTTCTTACGAACATCCATCTCCGCTTTCTTTGTAGCGGCTACCTGTTCGTACATTTGTTGGGCTTCTGTGTCGTTTTGTTTGGCACAGTCTTCGGAAATTCGCTTATTGTACTCGTAGGTCAGATCGACACCGCTCAACGAAGTGACTTCCTGGATAGCTTCGATGATAAAATCAAAGTTCTTCGATGTCTTACCCGCCTTAGAACGATATACCGTCAAGTTAACATTGTCGGCGCCTTCGATAATAGCACCGGCGAAACCTTGTTGTGTTTGGATAACACGAACGTTGTCGAGAACAGCGATATTTGCCGAATTCTCAAATACCGTCGCAACAGCCGCGGCTTTGTTGAGGAAGTCGAGCTTTTCGTTCGTCGGCATCGTCTTAGACAGCATATTAACGAATTCCATCATGTCGACGCGACTTTCGAAAGTCTGTGACTTCTTTAAGCCCTTGGTGATGGTAATAGATTCGTCTAGGATTTCATAACGTACCTGTTCACCGAAACTGTTCTTGTACTCGTAGACCAACGTATTACCTTCTCGCTTGAAGTTTTCGATAATAGCATTGATATAGTTGTACGTTTCGTTGTCGATATGACCGATCTTTTCTACACGACCTTCACAAATCTTATAGTTGTTATGATTCACTTGGAAAAAGATGTCACCTGACTCGTTGGTGATGACGTACGATACAGGGTGGCTGAGCGAATAGTTGTAGCAATTCTTTTCGGCGACCTGTTCATTGATCACTTGACGACAGATACTACGAAATTCGGGAATGTACTGGACACCCTTTAATGCACCGCTCTTAATATAAGAGATAACATCGTATTCTCCCATTTCAAGCAAGGTACGAACCTTCTCTATACCCGTCTTCGCAACATAACCGAATGCGTTGTTTTGAGTGTTGAAATTCTCACAAGCACTCGCTAGCTGCCACGAGATACGATTCTCCGAAAGATAGTCTGTTACCTTCTCCAGAGTCTGTGCGACACCGGGGTCGTAAGCATACTTCGACGCTTCGGAAACAAACTGATTAACAACATTACATGTTGCGTCGTTGTTAAAGAGGAAGCTACGGTAGTTACGGATTAGCTCCTTACCGGCTTCGCTCAGCGGCTCGGCACCGTCGACGATGTCACTAAAGCCAAGTTGTTCTAAAACCTTAATCATTTATTTCTTATAAATTGTTTATATACATAATAATCGGCATCTTTAGTCGACTAAATTAGACTGCCATAGACCGTACTGGTTGTCCATTGTAGGCAATCTAAAATCGGTAGTCTACTTTGAACAAACCAGTAGACTGTACCAGTTGACCAAAGTAGACTGCCGTAGACTGTACTAGATCACAAGATATAAGAAACATTGGTTGTAGAATCCGTAACGAACGTCAGTAGCTCTCGCTGACCGCTCTGGATTTCCATCGTGTATTCTATAAGGTCTTCTTGTGGAATTTCAATCGGTTCTTCTATATAAGACACTACATCGTTCTTGTAAGTATCTAACGACGTGTCACCAGACCACCAGACAAATGTTATATCCGGCGTTTTTGTCGTACCGAACGCAATACTGACAGTGTTCGGCTCGCCGTCTTCTACACTGGTTAGTTTACAATATATCTTATCCAGTTTCATTGTGTACTTAATGAAATCTTCCATGCTTTGTTTTGTAGTTGCTTTATTATATTCTACCTTACCCAACACCAACTCTTCGATGTCGGTACAATTTACAAATTTATAAGTCATATTATAACGTGATTTTGTTTGCAGCTATCTTATTCTCTATAGCCTCTATTTCCTGGTGTGATAACCTGTTGTACAACAGTCCTCGTTTTTCTTCTACGGTACTGTCTTGCTCTGTACTGTAGTCTTTCATTCTGTCAGTACCGAGGAACTTACACATTTTCTGTATTAACATTAAGTAGTGTGTTGACATCACCGGTGTTCCGGAAAGGAACATTTCTATTTGGTTACAGATATAATTAGCCGAATATATTGTATTACCTAAGATAATAGACTTATCGGTACCGTCGATTTTGTTCATCACAAGTAATGAAATTTCTGATAGCCCTGTCATTCTAAATCTACTTTATATTTGTTATCCATATAATACAGCCATTTTACCTTCGCGGGTCCTGTGCTAGTCTGGATTGTGTCACCTACTCTGATAATACTATTCTTAACACTGAAAAAAGTAGCATTGCCGTATTCGTTCAGATTGTTGTACGGTGCTATCAGCGAACCTCTATCGAAAACAAAGTCGTAGGTGTCCTCGTCTACCATTCGTAGATACATATCCTCAGATAGTTCCACAGTTTCATTCTTAAAGACAGTTTCTGAATGTACTAAGTCGTAAACCTCTTCAAATAAGTCGTCCATCGTACCGAAATTGTCCACTACAAAGTCATAGTCTGCATAGTCTTCGCAAATAATAACGTCGGCGGCTTTTATCTCACCTTCGTTCATTCCGTGGGTGTCGATATTCTCCGGTAGCTGGCGTTGTACATAAATAGTAACACCGCAATTTTGACGTCGAACAAAGTCAATTTCGTGGTCGAAGCGAACATCGGTAAACAGTATGTATTCTGTACCTTCGTCGAGACTGTCCTTTAAGCTGTTTCTAACGTTATTAACGTAAGTATTATAGTTGATTCGTTCTTGGGAAATATACGTTCCGACATATACCAACAGTTCGCGGAAAGACATCCAATAATTTGGATTATAACGGTCGTCGGAACGAACAACGACGTCATACCCCCGCGCCGACACAATTTCTGCATCTTCGGTGTGCGACAGGTCGGTAGTGTACTCGAACGAGCCGGAGATGTTTACATACCCGTCGTCTTTATGGTTATAAAAATAGTCGATGGGGATTCCGAACAAGCTGGCGCAAATGTTTTTTAATGTGTCTGCGAATGCTACAGAGTAGACCTTACTGTTTCTCGGATGGCGTGTAATGTTTCGTGTTTCTTCGGAATAAGCGTTAAAGAACTTTCGTTTTACCTCGTTCATCGGCTTGTTCATGTTATTTAGAATATAAACAAGCATGTGACCGACAGTGTCTTTACCCGAACCGGCAAGTCCTGAGATGCCGACGTACAATTGTTTGTTAATCATATTTTGTTAGTTTAATGTATATATGTTTATATATAGAACAGTTGTGGGAATAAATCGTCTAAACTAGGATTTTTCTTATATAAAGCTATTTAATAAAATATGGCTGCGGCAGAAGAAGTAAAACTACACGAACCGGAAAGCGATCGTAACCCGACGGATCCCGTTGTTCATCACGATCCTACAGATATTCCCACAGGTTTGGTTCGTAATTTAGATACAGAACATGAAAAAGAAGCCTTAAAACGAGACGCTATATATTATCCTCTTGTATTATATAACAATGCGATGCTCGAAAACTACCAGATAAAGTCGTTGACACTAAACTACGACGGTCTTGTTCCGAGACTACAACTGATTGTTTCCGACCCGAACGGTTCTATTAAGTTCGCCAACGTACCCGGATATGTTAATATACTCACACTTGTAATGACACCTGTGAAAGACGGCTCTTATAAGAAATTTGTATTAAACTTCTATATAGAGTCGACTACAGATATGGAAGACAATATCATGGTAAACGCCGTATGGTACAGTAAGAAACTATACGACAATACAGGACTGTCCACCATAACCTACACCGGCTGTTCTAAAACAAATAAGAAACCGATACATAACTGTAATCCGAGTCCTAACAAGCGACCCAATACATGGGAATACCTACATACCGTCGCCAACAAGACGGGATTGGGCTTCGCATCGACAGAAGGTTGTCGCACAGGGCAAGACAGAATGCCCCGCCTACAACATAATATCTCTTATATAGACGACTTATACCGTAATTTAGATTATGCCATACTGGACGAGAACAATATATTCGACTACTGGATCGACCTGTACGGCTATATTGTAATGGTAAATACAAAGGCCGTTATAGAAAGAGAAGGTATCGACGCTACATTTTATGATATTATCGCAAATGTCGGTATAAAGAACGACGACGACTATACGGAAACTGGTTCTATGAAGAAGGTAATGCGTACTCTTACCAATTACCGTAATTTAGGTGCCGTTACCGACCTACAGTTTATTAACTATCGTACCATTACGGATATGAGCCATGTTACAGAACAAGGTGTTTCGACACAAATAATGACATTATACCAAGTCGGTCAATCTCCTGAGGCGAATAATTCATTTAAGTTATTAGATATAACACAGCGTCCTAATTCCATCGACGAACAGAAACTATCGTCGTACTACGATATTCAAAGCCGACCGGTGGTGAGTGTACAACAAGGAGAACGGGATATGGAACGACTGAAGACCATTCGCGATTCCTATTTCTCTAAAATGAATAAAGAACTACTGGAATTAGAAATGGGTACGGTCAATTTCGGTATACAACGCGGCACGCTTGTTAATATAATGTTTTATGAATACGACTTAGAAAAGAAACGTCAAATCGTTCATAACGCGTCTAATTTAACCACAGACGCCGAAGAGAACCCAAAGGTAGAACCAGATAAACAAGAACCCTCCGACGACAGCGAAGTAGACCTTAATAACGCTATTAAAGACACAGACATTCCCTTGCCCGACATTTCTCGTTCCGGACTGTACTATGTTAAAGGTATGAAATTCACTTACGACTACGAAACCGGCGACCTAAAACAATTTATTTATGTTATTAAACGAGGACAGTCGACCAAATACAACAACCAACGTACAATACCTAGATTCGATGCAAAATAGACTTAATATAGGCTGCGGTAAGACACCGCTTGACGGGTGGATAAACACCGACTTAGAACCGTCGTTACCGGACGTACAGTACTTAGACGCAACTAAAGAATTTCCTTATATAGACAACTATTTCGATATTGTCTTTTCGGAACACATGTTCGAACACCTCGACTTGAGCGGACAGATCAATATGCTCCGAGAAGTTCACAGAACGTTAAAACAAGGCGGCACCTTTGTTCTTACCTGTCCGACAATTGAATTTCTTATTGATCTATATAATAACCCTACAACAGAAAATAATAAGAAATATATAGAGTTCCATTCAAAATTCTACGGCGGTTCTTATAATAGATTCTTCGGGACAGATGAACCACTGCCGAAATCTGTCGTGATCAACAATTTCATGCACATGTGGGGGCATCTTTCTATCTACGACTGTCCTACGATAATGCAGATGTTGGAGACCGTCGGTTTTGTTGATATAGTAGAGCACAAAGTAGGTGAGTTCCTGTACGAAGGTGAGGCGTTAGAACAACACGGACGGGTCATACCTCCGTGGGCCAATGAGATGGAATCAAGAACATTTGTTTGTTATAAACCGTGATTTGGACGCTGATTTTGATGGTTTCTGTTTTGTGTACTGGTATACACAAACCTAACATCGTCATAAAGGCACTTTTAAGGCTCTCTGACGCACTCAAATGTGTTGACCTTGGTACTACTAAGGTCAAAGAAAAATCGTGCGTTAGAGACGAGATTTTTCTTTGGTTTTAATACTGCACATTTATAGTAACAACAAAGTTGATTTTGTTGTTATAATAGACTATATTAAACAAGAGAGAAGATGGAAAGTATGCGATTGTAATCATGGGACGTATACGATTACAATCCTAACAGTGTACAGCGGTACACAAAAAGAAAGAGTTGTACTGAGTGGTGACATTCGGTACAACTTTTTTTTGTTATATAAAGTATATAATGCAATTAAATTCCTTATAAGTAAGATTTTTATAAAAAAGTAATAAATGGTAAGTTTATAAAATTATATAACAGAAAAGCTATTGGGTTCTTTTAGTATTGGATCTATTATAGGAAAAAATAAACCTAAATCAAAGCAACAACTTCGTAAGTTAATAGAACAAGAACTAAAAGAACAAGGCCCCGATGCCGACTTGAACCATATTGATGTATCTAAAATTACTGATATGGAAAAGTTGTTTTATAAACTTGATATAAGAAACATTAAGATAGATCAATGGGATGTTTCAAACGTAAAAACCATGAGAAATATGTTTTGGAATTGTAGTAATTTTAATGCTGATCTATCAAAATGGGATGTGGCTAATGTCACTGATATGCTAGGGACATTCGGTTATTGTAGTAATTTTAATGCTGATCTATCAAAATGGGATGTTAGAAATGTTGTAAACATGGAACGAATGTTTTTTTACTGTATAAATTTCACATCAGATCTATCAATGTGGCGTGTTTCGAATGTAAAATTTATGACTAGTATGTTTGAAGGGTGTAAAAAATTTGAATCAGATTTATCAAAATGGAGTGTAAATAGTGTGGTATCTATGGAACGAATGTTTTACGGGTGTGAAAAGTTCAAACCAGGTTTATTTGGATGGCAAAGATTCGGATTGAGCGATGATGATAGGCATAAATATAACCGGTTTGATGAGCTTGACGATGATGATGATGGTGACGATGATGACGATGATATTAGTGAATATGATAGTTTATTTAGATAACACAACATTCGTTTAGAAGAAGCGTATATAAAAATATAATTACAAAGCATAAAAGATGGAAACACTATCAAATTATATAGTAGAGAAATTATCTTTTGGTTCACTTTTCGGTAAGAATAGACCTAAGAATATAAAAGAACTTCGTAAGCTAATAGTAGAGCAACTAAAAGAACAAGGTCCAGACGCCGATTTGAATTTTATCGATACATCTAAGATCACGGATATGGCTTGGTTGTTTACTGATCTAAAAATTAGAAATATCAAAATCGACAAATGGGACACTTCTAACGTCACCAGTATGTTACACATGTTTGAAGATTGTAAAGACTTCAATGCTGACTTGTCTGCATGGGACGTGTCAAAAGTAGAAAATATGACGCACATGTTTTCCAATTGTCATAAATTTAACTCAGACCTTTCGAAATGGGACGTGTCGAATGTTACTTCAATGAACGAAATGTTCTTTTCTTGTCGCGAATTCGAATCTGACTTGTCTGCATGGGACGTGTCGAAAGTAGAAAATATGAACAATCTATTTGCCAACTGCCAAAAATTTAACTCAGATCTATCTAAATGGGACGTCTCAAATGTATGGAACACGGCGGGTATGTTTTATATGTGTGAAAACTTTAATTCTGATCTTTCCAAATGGAATGTTATAAGAGCGATTTATATGGACTATATGTTCTACGGTTGTGAAAAACTTGATGCTGACTTATCAAAGTGGGAATTATGGAGTGCACGTAGTGTTGATGGTATGTTTGATAAATGTAAGAGTATGAAAAGGAAAAATATGCCTGATATTTCAAAAATAACTGATGACGATGAAGATGAAGACTACTAATGTAGGATAATTACTAAGCCTCTGGCAGATTTATAAGTCTGTCAGAGGCTTTATTAGATTATTAAATGTAAATACCAACATTGTAGTACCTTTGTGCTTAACAGAAGTATGCCATTTTTGTAATGCACATAAAAAACACAATTAAAACAATCATCGTCTTTGTAGTATGCTTATTTTGTATCCAACTACAATCTAAATCGGTAACACTACTCGAGTATCTCAACAAGATACGAAAAGACGATGCGAGAATCACTAACGTAGAATATAGGAATATCCTTATAAGAGAATGTTCTAAAAACGACTTCGACATCTACCTCGCGTTGGCACAGGCCGAACTTGAAACAAAACACGGTCAAACAGGTATCGGTCGTTCCAGAAATTCATTATTTGGTATATATAAGACATATTCTAGTATAGAAGCGTCTATATGCGACTATATTCGTGTCGTGAAAACCTACTATTTAACAGGTTCTAAGACATCACAACATCTATTACGCTCTTATACCGGCAAGTCCGGACGAAGATATGCCGGTCATAAAACGTACGAACGCGAGCTAAGTAAAGTCTACTATAGACTAAAGAACGCGATAGACGTGATCTAAACTAAAAACACACCATGACAGACACTAAAACCACCCGGTCCGGATTTTCTAAAATGTATCATTTGATATATATTAGTATTATACTATCGCTATTGACGGCATTTAATATCTCGGTTAATACATGTTCTAATAACGAAGGCATATACAAGAACAATCTTGCTGCAGCACGAGATACCGTGCGTTACTACAAGAGTCGTTCGGGTACAGAGGTCGCTACAAAACAGGGATTTACAGAAAAAAACATAAATAAATTAAAAGGTTATTTAGAACAACTCAAAACCGAGATAAAGAACATGAAAGTAAAACAAAGTAGTGTTACATCGGCTGTCAGAACAGAAAATACGGTTTATCTTCCCGTTATAGATACCGTCTATAAGATACAAGAATCGGAACGGAGTGGTTTTAGTCGTCAATTTAGTTTTAACGACAAGTACAGAACACTGGAAGGTACTACAAGTTATTATAATGATTCGTTGAACGTACAGATAACGAAAAACGAAGTCTATTTCGATTACAATGTTGTTATGGACAAGAACAATCGCATTTATGTATCGTCCAACAATCCTTATATAAAAGTAAATAACATCGACGGTTTCCAAATGACTCGTCCTAAGCAAAAACGATTCGGCGTAGGACCGTTCTTAGGTGTCGGTATAGGACACGACGGTCAGGTGATGCCAACTATCGGTGTCGGTGTCGTATATAGACTGTTTTAGTCGATATTATATATAAGCAAATACAATGAAAGTAGGCGATAAAGGAGATAATGTAAAGTATCTCCAAGAATTACTAACGGACAAAGGTTATCCTATTACAATAGACGGCAATTTCAGTATTGTCACATTAGAATATGTCAAGGCGTTCCAACGGGCTTCGGGACTTACTGTAGACGGTATCGCAGGACCTGCGACTATGCTAAAACTAAAAACAGGTATTTCAGATGCTGCATACAGTAGAGTTGCTAAAAGTATCGGCATCGAACCGGCCGTTATTAAAGCAGTAAAGACAGTAGAATCGGCAGGTTCCGGTTTCTTACCGTCCGGGCAGATAAAGAGTCTATTCGAAGGGCATGTCTTTTGGCGTGAACTTATAAGTCGTAAAATAACGCCTGAAAAGTGTCTTAATAAAGACAATCAAGACATCTTATATAAAACATGGACGACGAAATACTATAAAAGCGGTGTGCCAGAATACAATCGACTTGTTCGCGCCCTGGAGATAAATAGAGAAGCGGCATTTGCATCTGCATCGTACGGGCTGTTTCAAATAATGGGAAACAACTATAAACTGTGTGGTTGTTCGTCACCGGAGGACTTATATAACAAAATGTGCCATTCCGAGACTAAGCAATTAGAACTGTTTGGTGAATTCATTAAGAATTCAGGAATGATAAACTGTCTTAAAAAGAAAGACTGGGTTGGTTTTTCTAAACGATACAACGGACCCTCTTATAAACAAAATAAGTACGATACTCGTTTAGAACAGGCTTATAATAACTATAAACTAAAATGACACTTTCAACATTCATCACAGAACGTCTAAAGATTACGTCCAAGACTAGACCTTTAGAGCGACCGAGACCTAAAACAAGAGACGAACTTCGTTCGTTGATAGAGAAAGAGCTAGAATTTCAGGGTGAGGATGCTGATCTCAATTTTATCGATACATCGTTGATCACAGACATGGGTAGTTTATTTTTCGGCGAAAAAATTAGAAACATCAAAATAGACGAGTGGGATGTCTCTAATGTGACAAATATGACCTACATGTTTTATGATTGTACTAACTTCAACGACGACTTGTCTGGTTGGGATGTATCTAGTGTGACAGGTATGTATGCTATGTTCGGAAATTGTAAAAAATTCGACTGTGACCTATCAAAATGGGACACTAGTAATGTGGTAGAGATGCGGGTGATGTTTGCGTATTGTGATTCGTTCAAATCTGATTTATCCAGTTGGAATGTATATAAAGTTAGGAATCATACAAACATGTTTAACATGTGCCCTAATATGGAGGCTAATCCGGAGCTTCAACCGAAATTCAAATAATTTATATGAACAGTCTACAACAATTTATAACAGAGCGTCTAAAGATTACGTCCGATACTAAATCAGCGGCGCTGAGACCTACTACAAAAGAGGAGCTTATAGATATAATAAAGGATGAAATAGAACGTCAAGACACATACGATACCGATTTGAACCATATCGATACATCAGCGATCACCGATATGTCTGATTTATTTAAGAACATACGCGATATGGGGTACATCAAAATCGACGAATGGGACGTCAGCAACGTGACAAACATGGGTGGAATGTTTATGCACTGTTTTTATATCACTGTCGATGTATCCAAATGGAATGTATCAAGAGTTGAAAATATGGAAGACATGTTCTCGAATTGTAATAAATTCAATTCAGATCTTTCTAAATGGAATGTCTCTAATGTGACTAATATGAAGAAGATGTTTACTAGTTGTTATGAATTCAATGCTAACCTTTCTAAATGGGACATCTCCAACGTAACATCTACCGGAGGCATGTTTAATTACTGCAAGAATTTTACATCAGACTTGTCGCATTGGGACGTTAGTAATGTAACAGATATGGCTGCCATGTTTAACGGCTGTAAAACTTTTGAGTCAGATCTTTCTAAATGGAACACCAGTAATGTTACAAATATGAACTCTATGTTTAAGGGTTGTATAAAATTCGAATCTGACTTGTCTGGTTGGGACGTATCGAATGTTACTGGTAGGTATAGTACGGATAATGTATTCGAAAATTGCCCTATGATGCGTGCTAATCGTCAACTTCAACCTAAATTCAATTAAATTTATATGTCACTTTCAACATACATCACAGAACGTATTCATATTACGTCTAATAGTAGATCAGCAACAGTGACACCAGAAACTAAAGGGGAATTGCGTTCTTTACTACACCAAGAACTGAAACGTCAAGGACCCGATGCTGATTTGAACTTTATTGATGTAACCGAGGTTGAAGAAATGGTGGATTTGTTTCATTATCTCGACATCAGAAACATCAAAATCGACCAGTGGGACGTGTCCAATGTGACGAACATGAGAAACATGTTTAGCGGATGTGAAGAATTCAACTGTGACCTTTCTAGCTGGGACACTTCTAATGTGACAAATATGGATTGGATGTTCATTAACTGTAACGCATTTGAATCTGATTTGTCTGGTTGGAACGTCTCAAAAGTAACAAAAATGGAAAATATGTTTCGGAATTGTTATAAGTTCAAATCTGATTTGTCTGGTTGGGATGTTTCGAATGTTAGTAAACATACTGACATGTTTTATAGATGCACAAATATGCTAAATAATACAGATCTACATCCTATATTTAGCTAAGCTAAATTAAATAATGAAATTCAATTGATTAACATGAATCTACAAAATTTTGTCAATGAACGTCTCAAGATTACATCTAATACGAGAGGAATTAAACAAACAGAACGCACGTTGTTTCCTAAAGACAGGAAAGAACTACAGGAGATGATAGAAGACGAATTAGAACAACAAGGTCCGGATGCCGATTTGAACCATATTGATGTATCTGAGATTACCAACATGAGTGGTTTGTTTGGTTATAAACAGATAAGGAACATCAAAATCGACGAGTGGGACGTATCGAATGTCACGGATATGTTAGGTATGTTTCGAGAATGTAGAAATTTCAATGCCGACCTGTCTCGTTGGGACGTCTCGAAAGTAGAACACATGTATGCTATGTTCTTTAACTGTCTTAAATTTAACAGTGACCTATCGACTTGGGATGTAAGCAGCGCGATTACATTAGCAAGTGTATTTTATAACTGTAGAAAATTTAATTCTGATCTATCTCACTGGAACGTATCAGGTGTCATTAGTTTGGAAAGTACATTCTATAACTGTATAAACTTTGAAAGTGACTTATCGGCTTGGGACGTCTCTAAAGTAACTAACTTTATAAGTACATTTAATAACTGTTATAAATTTACTTCAGACCTTTCGAAATGGGATATGGCGAGTGCTACAACTATCATCGGTATGTTCGAAGGTTGTAAGCTGTTCGAATCAGACTTGTCCGGTTGGGACTTATCTAATCTACGGACTAGTAAAATAAACAAAAACAGTATATTCAAAGGATGTCCTAAAATGTACGACAATGCTAAATTGCGTCCAAAGACTAGACGTAATAAGATATAACACAACGAGATGAACACTATTAACGAATGCGATAAAATACAACAGAACATAGAGGACCAGATAGACTATAAGTTTATTCAACGTATCGTACAAGAATTAACACAGTCTTGTGCGTTACCATTACCGGTTCCGGCAGCTGCAATTCCCAGTTTGATACTACAAGCCGCCGACTATTTCTATGAAAACTACGATAATGCTGTCGAAGAACGCTACTATTTCTTACCCTACAGCGAGGTAACAAAATGTGGACTTAACAAGTTGGTTACCTTACCGGAGAGAATCGTATCTGTATTCGGGGTATATAAAACAGACCAGAGCAACTACCACATGCGAGGTGATTTCTCGTTAGAACGTATGGTACTAAACAATAACGCATCGTTCGGTGGTTACGGTATGTCAGGGTACAGTAACGGTATAAACGGTAATCAACAAATGGGATATAACCTAATGGACTCTATCGCAACACTTTACGAGATTAGTACGTACCAAAGCGTGTTGGAGTACCCTATTACTTTCGATTACAATAATTATAGCAATGTATTGTCGCTCCTCGGTGAACTGAACGGATCTAATCTTATCATACACTGTTACATAAGATGCAGACTACAAGATTTATATAAAAGTCACTACTTCTTTAGATACTGTGTAGCATTAGGTCTCCGTTCTATGTCGACGATACTGGGCACGTTCGATTACAAACTACCGGGCAGTATCACGCTTAACCACGACGCTTTTGCGCAACGTGCCGAATCGGAGATCGATAAGATAGAAGAATGGATTAAAAGTCAACATTCTCCCGACTATTTCTTTAATTCAAATACGATATAACTAACAGATATGAGTCTACAACAATACGTCAATGAACGCATAAAGATCACGTCTAAGACTAGACCTTTATACCGTCCCAAACCTGCTACGTACAAAGAACTACGACCTATCATAGAACAGGAACTAGACAAGCAAGGTCCAGATGCTGATTTGAATCATATCGATACGTCATTGATTACAGACATGTCATTTTTGTTTACTCGTCTTGACATTAGAAATATCAAAATCGACGAGTGGGATACATCAAATGTACAAGAAATGTCTGAGATGTTCATGAATTGTGGCAAATTCAATGCTGATCTGTCTACTTGGGACGTATCGAATGTACGACGCATGGACAGTATGTTCAACGGTTGTTCAAAATTCAACTGTGACCTTTCTAAGTGGGACGTATCGAAAGTAACAAAAATGCAAGGTATGTTTTTAGATTGTAGAAATTTTGAGTCTGATTTGTCTAAGTGGAACGTATCGAAAGTAACAAACATGAGTCAAACATTTGACCATTGTTTTAAGTTCGAGTCTGACCTGTCAGCTTGGGATGTTTCAAAGGTCAAAGATATGTACGGTATGTTTATGTATTGTAAAAAATTTGAGTCTGATTTATCCAGTTGGGATGTACGAAAAGTATGGACACATGGAGATATGTTTAAGAAATGTCCTAATATGCTAAATAATCCCCAACTACAACCTCAATTCAAATGATATTGTATTAAATTTACATATTAAATATATAAGTGCCTCAACAGATCAATTACAAATCTGTTGAGGCTCTTCCGTTGATTTACTCACGTCATTTGAAGTTAGGTATCTTTTTAACAAATGACGATGAACATAAATCGGCAAATTTTATATACGTTCTTACATTAGATACGTCCCAACCTCGTAAGTCGGAATCAAATTTTTCACAACTATAGAACATGTATTTCATATTCGTCACATTCGATACGTTCCAACGGGAAAGATCACAGTTGAATTTTTCACACAAACTAAACATGTGCTCCATATTCGTTACATTTGAAGTGTCCCATTCATCGATTTTGATGTTCCTGATAGTAGCATAATTAGCAAACAACTCAGACATGTCTGTAATCTTAGATGTATCTATGAAATTTAGATCAGCATCAGGACCTTGACGTTTCAGTTCTTCCTGTATTAGTAGCTCCAGTTCGTTTTTAGATGTAGGTCTCGGTGTTGCCGATTTACTATTGGACGTGATCTTTAGTCGTTCTGTGATGAATTGTTGTATATTCATTATTTTTTAATTATAAAAGAAAATTTGCCCTCTGACGCACGATTTTTCTTTGACCTTACTGTTACCAAGCTCAACACATTTGAGTGCGTCAGAGAGCCTTAAAAGTGCCTTTATGTACGTGTTACATATTTGAATACCAGTACACAAAACAGAAACCGTACAAATCAGACTAAAATCTGTACCAACTAGGAACTCGTTGGTTATCGGCTTCGGTGAACATGTCATTGGTAAAGCAACCGGTTTTAAGTTTCCAATTTGATAAATCTGTATTTAATCCATAACACCTATAAAACATATACCGTGTATTTTTAACATTGCCGACGTCCCAGTCTGATAACATCGTGCGGGCACGCTGTGCGTACCGTAAATCGGAATTGAAACTATAACAGTTAAAAAACATAACATCGTGCGAACACGCTGTGCGGGTCGTAGCGTACATGTCTGTATGTGTTCTTTGAACACAATTAAACACACAGTGTTTATACATTACTGACATCCCAATTAGACAAGTCGGCACCGAGGTCGTCACAGTTCATAAATAACTGTCGCATATTAGTGTTTGTGTTGACAAAGTCAACATACATTGGAAACATTCCACTCGTCCACTTTGATATTTTCTGGACGGAGATCTATAAACAAACTAGACATAGTGAACCTCGTGAACTTCGGTATCGGTGATAACATCGTGCGGGCACGCTGTGCGTACCGTAAGTGACGTGTCAATTACATATAACGCGACAGCGTTATTAAATTCAAGTCGGCATCCGGACCTTGACATTCTAATTCATCTTTTATTATAGCCCTTAATTCTTCTTTATTGGTCGGTTTCGACTTAAGAAGTTTTGTATTTGATGTGATGTGTATCGACATATTTGTTATTATATTTAGTTATTCAATAAAGTCAGACACTGAAATTAGGATCTGCCTCAATGTACTGTAGTTTACCTTTAGAACCCATAGCCATAGATTCAATAGTCTTATTCGACGAGTTCGTAACAAACTGAATTAGTCCGTACACCTCATTAAGCATACCCATAACTACATCGCGCTTAATATCGAATTCAGCATCGGTAATAATAACGTTAATAAGATAATCGTTAGTATTCTTCTTGATATAGTCGACAATACCGTCGAACGGCAATGTACCACCACTAGCACCGTAACGTTTACCCCATTCTATCGGGTGTATAGAATCGTTAAATAAAAACGTCTTAAAGTCGAATTCAGAAATAGCACCGTTAGAACTAGATGCCTCTCGTCCGAAGTTCTTCTTGAGGGCTTCACCGATAGCGATAGCCGAATCAAATACATTGTCAATACAACCACCCATAGAACCGGAACAGTCGATATAGAACGCGATATTTACCTTAATCTGGTCCTTCTTACGCTTCTTGCCTTTCATCAGTAGATCACCAGGCTTAACCGTATTCTGTCGTCTACTGATTCTACGCCACGATGATTCGTATTGTGTACGAGTTCTAACGCGTTGACTTACATAAGACAAGATATTGGTAGTTAAAGTCTTGTTCCAATTAGAATGACTACCTTGTCGAGCACCGACGTCGAGACCTTGTGATTCACCCTTTACGGAACTCTTACATTTCTTGATGAAGTCACCGAGGTTACCGCTCATGGCATCTTTGTACTTGTTGATTACCTTACGAGCCTTTTCACGAATAGCGGCTTGTTCAGCAGCACTGATTTCTTTGGCGTCACCTAAAGCACCGTTTCCCTTACCGGCACCACCATTTCCACCTTGACCTTCGCCTTCGCTGTCACCTTGTTGTCCCTGGCCAGAGCCAGTTTTCGCATCACCGTCTTGGTTGGTACCGGACTTGTTGCCTTGTTGATTGCCTTGTTGGTTACCGCTTTGACCATTGCCTTGTTGATCACCACCAGACTGACCTTGACCGTCACTAGACTGACCCTGGCCGTCTTGAGAGTCGCCGGCTTGTTTGTCGCCAGGACCGTCACCTTGTTCGTGTTTCTCCGACTGTTCTACAGCTTTCTTGAAGTTCTCGTCTTGGTTGATTTTCTGATCAATATCTTCATTGTTGTCTTTCAACCATTTTTGAAGCTTCACATACAACGAGTACTGTGTGTCCTTCTTCGGATTATACTTGATACCGCCGAATTGCTCTTCGATAGTCTCGGGGAAAATACCATTTTCGAAAGGTACTTTCTTTTCGATACGACGCAAGAAGTCGTTAATGATACAGTCTGCTGCGATGTTCAACAATCGATGGTTGTATTCCAGACCGTCTTTCTTGATCTTTTCACCGACAGCGAACGTGTCCCAAATCTGGTGCAAACACTCGTGACAGTATACAAAGTCCCATTGAGCAAGTTCTCTAGGATTTGTGATATATTCATTCGGTGCGTTAAAATACAACAAATGGTCCGGTGTAGTGTACGCAATATGGCCTTGCGTAGCCGGATCCGACGGATCTAAGAAGCGGAAGAACTCCAACATATCATAGTAGAACGTGCCTTCGTTGTTCTCATCGTCGATATAATCGAAAATCTTTACACGTTTATCCAGGTCTCCGTCGGCTTCGGCGGCATATAGTAAAGAAGTTTTGGTATATCTGAACTCATCGTATTCGTCGAGGGTATCTGAACCAGTTTTTCTTGAAAGATTTACCATAACTTATTTATATCGTTTTACATTGTTAATTTTCAGTGTAACGTCTTCCCAACCTAACATGCCGTCTTTATTAACATGCGACTTAGGATCCATAACACAGAACTGAGTACCTGCGGCCTCTGCAGCCTTATACGAACTTGTCAATATGGGTTCTGCAACTGCGTATTCTTCACCAATATCGTTAGTTTTCACAACTAATTTACGATTAGGTTCAAAAACAAACGCAGCAAACTCATCATCATTATCAAAATACATCACCTTCGGATACTTGACCTTGGGTGACGATGCCGTTTGTTCGACATCGTCACTGTTATGGGCATCACTGTTGGCAGCCTCTTGATCACGTAGGTGTTGTATAAAGTTATTATTTATATTCTTATTCTTAAAGAAATCTAATAATCTTATCATACTCTACTGTGTTTTATTTCACCTCAGGCGACAACGGGTCAACTAACTTTAGCTTCGCAGCTTCTTTTTTCCATTCTGCATTGGTATTGTACTTGAAGTTAACCTTTTGTGTAAGATGATCTACAACCTTCTGAATTGTTTCGGCATTAAATTCACTACCGTCATCTACGAAGACTTCTACAATGTTCTCTGCAGAAATAGCGTATTTAGTATAGTCATCCGTACCGTCTTCACGTTTAAGCTGGATATAACCTCTCTCAATACCTTCTTTCATGAGCTGTTGAACATTCTCGGGTACTTGCTTACCGGCACCTACCTTACGGGACTTTCTGGACGGCTTTAATGATCCTTTATACTCTACTAAATCATGGCACATGTTAGCAAGTTTTTCAAAGTCAGCCTGTCCTTGTTTACCATCTAAGTCTTTCTGAATATCATAAACCTTTTCAGATATTTTCTCACCTGCCTTATATTTTTTGTACAATTCAGCTTGCAAAACGTTTTCCTCAAGTTTAGTGAGCCAGCTTTTAACTGTTCTATTACCAGTTCCGGCTTCAATTCTCTTTTTAATGGGTCTAAGCATGAATTTTTCAACATCACGTGGAGAATCAAGCCAATCTTCCATTGATTCAACATAGTCAAAAAATTCTTTAGAGAATTTATACTTACGTGCCAAATGCGCGAGTGCATTATGCCACTCATTCTTGGTATGAGTTTCCCATTTAATTTTGGCCAAACGGGCAGCAAGCGGCTTACTCAATTCAGAAACACCACCGACGTTCTCATCCATCAAGTTACCTGCAGCACCAACAATTAAATTATTATATTTAACACCAGCAATAACATGCTCATTGATGATAGGCATTATCGCATTCATTACGTCTGGGGCGGCTTGGTTCATTTCATCGAAGAACAACAAGAACTTCTGTTTTTTATTAGCAGCTACCTTCTGAATAAATGCAGGTACAGTATTTTTTTCATTACCTTTCTCGTCGACATAAATGCGACCGGCCAAATCTACTGGGTCACATTTGTCGAGATAAAACACAATTACTTCGTATCCTTTCTTTTTAGCAGCATCAAGTATGATCGATGATTTACCCCAACCAGCACGGCCCTGAATAAAGAAGTCAGACTCTTCATCCAATTCGTTAATAACAGCTTCTTTATTTGCAGAATATAACTCTTCGTCATTTTCTTCCTTAAAGTCATCAACTTCTGGATCTGAAGGAGGGTTCACAGCATAGGCACCCCCGGAACCGTTCGATTCAGCCGACTTACCGTCAATCTTATCATATTCGCTCTCCTCCGGCGCAGGGTTCTTTCTAGGACGACCGCGCTTACCGGCTTCTTCGAAAACGTTAGAAACGTTTCCATTTACGTAATCTCTTAAATCATGCATGATTTTTAAGCTTTATTATTTATGTATTTTATAGTCTTAAACTTATATAATAATCAGCCGCACTGATCATATACAATAGGAATTTCATATTCGGCTGCAATTTCTTCCAGCAGTCGACATTCCATTCGAGTTTCCCAGCCGTACACCATGTACACAACATCGGCTTCTTGTAGTAGCTCTACTTGACTTGCCAACCATAGTAACGTGCCGTCTGGAATGCTGGGTACTGTATTTAGTACGTCGTATTCCTTCTGCAGATCTTCTACGATAGAATAAAACGTACTATAGATGTCTATTTTATTACCGTCATTTAGCGGTGCTGCAATGTATACTTTTTCCATATTTGATGAAATCCTTTGGTGAGAACTCTTTTGGTACGTACTTTGGGCCTTGTTCTGAGAAAGGTACTACCAGTAGAGAACAGACTCCTTTGGTGCTGAAAGTTACTGAATTGACCAGTTCTGTAATTTTGTATATCATACTTTATATATAGTGGACTTTGTTGAGCAAAATCAGTCATTAAACATTTTGTTATACAACTTCTCATTCATAATCAAACCATCATTAGAAGCGTACCTATTCATAGCAGCGTTCTGTAATGCAGCGAGATTGTTTATAGCATTCAGTATTGACTGTGGAGACTTAGTTGTACGATGAACTTGTTGTGGTTTATGCTCTTTATTAAACGAATAACAACCGTCGAAAGCATAAAGCATATTAACCCGACCAGAAAACTCCCATCCGGATAGGTCACAACCTAGTATATGACAGCCCTGAAATGCGCCGTCCATTCTCTGTAGACTCTGCACATTCCAACATGGTAGACCATCACCTCTAAATCGCCAACAACCTACAAACATCTTTGATATGTTTAGTACACTCGATGTGTCCCAACTGGAAAAATCGCAGTCGAATTCTCTGCAGTCTTCAAACATGTTCGACATATCTCGTACACCAGAGACGTCCCACTTCGACGGGTCACAGCGTAGCATAACACAGTCCGTAAACATGAAAGACATATCTGTGACCTTTGAAGTATTCCACTCGTCGATTTTGATGTTTCTCGGATGTATTACATAAGGGTCGGCAACAAAAGAAAACAAATGAGACATATCAGTAATCTCAGACGTATCAATGAAATTGAGATCTGCATCCGGACCTTGTTGTTCCAGTGCTTCTTTTATCAAGAACCGTAGCTCATCTTTTGACGCCGGTTGTACCCTTAGTGGTTTTGTCTTAGATGTTATGTGTAGTGCCATGCTATGAAAAATTAGGTCTGTGTGAATTAGTTATATTGCAACCGTAAAACATACAATTATAGTTGATTACGTTAGATACATTCCATTTTGATATGTCACCGTCGAAATTAGGACACATACAAAACATGTTCGACATATCGGTCACGTTAGAGACGTCCCAGTTGTCGATCTTGACGTTTCCTACATTAAACCAAAACAACTCAGACATGTCTGTAATCAACGACGTATCTATGAAATTCAAATCGGCGTCCAGACCTTGTTCTTTTAGTTCTTGTTCGATTAGTTGTTTGAGTTCATTTTTTGTTTTAGGTTGTAGTCTTAGTGATTTTGTCTTAGATGTTATGTGTAGTGCCATGCTATGAAAAATTAGGTCTGTGCGAATCAGTTATATTTACAGATTCTGTAACGTCACTACAACCGATGTATACACAAGATCATTAAAATATATAGATTAACAGCAAAAACAATCCAACTACACCGATAGCGCCTAATGCTATACTAATGAAATCATCGTGCCCATTCGGGTCTACCTTTTCACTTATAACATTAAAACTAACATGATCACCGACATTGGTGGTAGAGTATGTAACAAAGTCTACGTTAACATCATAGGGTCTGTATGTTGTATCATCAGGACGTACAGCAAGCAACCAGTCCGTTCGTACTCTCCGATGTTCACCCCTTACAGCCTCTGACTTAGCAATTATAGTACCGGGCACATCAAGATGGTTTTCTCTGCACAGCTGGAAACTGTAAAACAAACTAACACAACATCCAATAGCGACTACAAAAGGAACAAATACTTTCTTTATAAAACTGTTCATGAATGATATACGACTTTATTATCTACAATACGGAGGACGAAAGCATCACCGCCGAGCCAGTACTCTTCGACACCTCGCTCTAATTCTTCTTCAAGCTGGCAATCTTCAAACGCCAATTTAATTGCCTGGTTGATCTCTTCGTTTGTGCCCGTAACTAATGTTGGACCTCTAAAAATGTACTCTACATCTTTTTTAGCGTCTTCGTACTCCTTATCGAATAATTCGGTGTTGTATTCTTTTACTTCCTGCCGCCAAATAAGGTTATTGAGCATCGACTGTGTCACAAACCAATATTTCATCTTGACCAATAACTCATCCTTATTGAACAACTTATCAAGCTGTCTTTCTACATCACTATCAGTCGTCCACGGTTCACACCAATTAAGTACCTCGTTGATTTCTGGAATGAAATTATGTACCATCATGTCCTCAATCTCTTTGGCAAAATCGTTGTCGTTGAATTCAAAATACAATGCCTTGTCAAATCGTTTGCGACGTTCTAGGATGTATTCCTTATTTACTTTATAGTACTCTTTTTCTTGTTCTCTCGCTTTTCTATCAAATTCATCTAGCTCACTAAAGCTAACACCTTTATCAAAGTATTCTTTATAATACTTCTCAGAATCTCTACGACCGTCTCTAGTGATACAGTCCCATTCTTCCTTAAATACTAGTTCTGTCATTTTGGTTCAATCTTTAGTTCATAAAACGGATAAGTAAGTTTAAGATATTTCAAATTAGACTTTGAAGCGTCTGTATAGACAGCCCGTACTTTGATAACGTAGCTTGTACCGTCGTTATTCTCTCGCAATGTCTCGGCATAAAAAGTAGGATAAAACTGCCCGTCGGTCTTTGTATAGATCCATTGTACGTTGTAGAATTTCAGATAACGCAGGCGGAATCCGTCCTGGAAATACAACACTTCATTTTCGTAGGCTACGGCCTCGCTAATGAAATCCGGGCAATTGTCTTTCCAGTCGCCGTACGTGCCGGAATTGGCCATGTACATTCTGTACGATACCGTCGGATGCAAGATGTCAAAGTAGAAGTCTTGCTGGGCTTGTACTGAAAGATTAAAGGCAGCACAGAGCATGAGTAGTGTCAAAACAATTTTCTTCATTTGTCTTATTCTTTTGATTACAATGCAAAGATAGCACTTTATTTTGACACTACGAAATTCTGTGCTGACTTTTGGCATATCTTAACTGTTGTCAACGTTTCTTAGGTGCAGGTTTCTTAACGGGCACCATCGTTTTCTTCAAAACAACCATAGGTTTCAGGGGTGCTGGTTTAGTTATATAAATAACTTTAGGTTTCTTGTCGAGTTCTTCCTTCAAGTTCTTCAACTGCCCCTGCATAGCACTCAACTGTGTGGTAATGTCTTTAAGGTGCTTGTTATCGTTGTTGGTGATAACAGTCGTAATGTTATTTAGTCGCTTTGACATACACCCACACGACGGATCGTGAATGATGTAATTACCTTCAGGCGACTTGAACTTAATATAACCGTGGTTATCAAACTTAAACTTAAACGTCGAGCATTTAATGGTATCTGTTACCACAGCATTAGTGTCTGGTTCGACCTCGATGTTTTGTCTATTCGTAGTAAAAAGTACTACACATACCACTACAAACACAACTACCAGTGCAATTACTACACCGACACTACTACGATACTTGTTTATTTTTTTAATTAGATTGTTCATAATTCTAAATTGTTAACTATTAGATGCCATCAACGCATACTCGTGACGACGACGAATAAAATGACCCGGTTCCGATGCCCGTGCTGTCTTAATGGCCTGGAGCATTTTATCGCGGTCTTCTTTGTAAATCTTACCGTTCTTATCGAATCTTACTGTTTTAAGACGTTTCCAAAATGCCGACCTCTGAATACCTTTCTCTCCGCAGTTGTAAACCAAACTTACAAAGCCGTCGAAGAAACCTTGTGTGACTTTGAAATTCTTATCAATTTTATTCAACAGTCGTCGAGCCGTCGGGACATAGGTTTTATTCAAGTCTTCAACAAGCAATCGTTCGGCCTGTGCCTTTGTAATTCTCATCGGTGTTTTATCGCCAGGGAAGATCACATGACCGTAACCGATAGTATAGTACTTTTCTCGTTTACCTGTCTTTCTATTACAGTACTTATAAGCCGACAACTCGCAACCTTCGTATTTCTTGATTATCTCGACACATGCGCTGGAAATGTTATACGGCTTCTTAATACCGACAATATCCCCTACTGTTTCGTCACCGCTTGCGATGTACGTGTTCTTAAATTCTTTCAAGAACTCGTCGTATTCTTCTGAAATAACATTCAACGAATCGGCGGCTGCTGCGACAATCTCGCTATGTTTTGATTGGACTACAATAACGTTATCGTATTTTTGAGTGTCTTGTTTGTTGTCGTCGCTATTACAACTCACAAACAACGACATACAAACCACGCCGATACTAAATATGTTTTTAATACTGATCATAAACTAAAATGCGTCACAAAGTTCTTCTAATGTAAATTCATTCATTTGGTAAAGCGTCCTAATAAACATGTACGCACCATGAAACATCATCCTTTTCTTCTTGACCTTCGAAAGATTCCAACTGTACAACCGCGAAGTAAATAGTCTAGCGTCAAAAAACATATAATCCATATTCTGCACATTGGACACTTTCCAGTTCGACAGATCACAATTGAACTCTGTACATCCGGAGAACATCCCTTGCATGTTCGTGACGCCCCTGACGTCCCATTTGTCGATTTTGATGTTTCGAATCTTTAGACCAACAAACAGTTCTTTCATGTCTGTGATCTCCGATGTGTCGATATGGTTCAAATCGGCATCCGGACCCTGTAATTGCAACTCCTGTTCTATGATGAATCTGAGTTCAGCTTTGTTTGACGGTTTAATAGTCTTAACCATATCACAAAAAGTTCAAAATACAATCACCGACGCTATCCGGACTATCTACATTTACTCGCAAGCATCTGTTTATTTTCGACAGTTCGCCTATAAAGAAATTAATCCAACAGTCATGCTTAGATGTCTGAACTAGCTCATCAAACGACGATACAGTATAGACTACATCGTGGGGGAACGGGAGCGGTCGATGTACACCAGCAATCCCGCTATTAACTTTGTATTCGAAATGAAGACCGTCTACATCGTCTGGTTGTACAATGACGTCCAACCCTTCCAACGAACAAACGTCACGAGACGAAAATACTACTGTACCCAAGTCTACATAAATAGTACAAAAATCCAAACTGAACACCTTCTTGTCGATAGCAATCAGATCGTCTTTATTAGCAAACAACGTATCGAAGTAAGGCTTCATTTCTCGTACGCAGTCTTCAAAGGTACAGAACTCGTGTCGAGCCTTATCGTACATCCTTTGTTTTTCGGCTTCGATAGCCGACTTGATATTATCAATCTTGTTCTTCAGTTGCTGTGCAAACATGTTCGTCTAATTTATCAATCCAGTTAAATACATCATTATATAGCTCGCTAAAAGAACCCCAATGAATTAGAATAGTTCTTTCGACACCTTCTACACAATCGTTTTGATCGTAGTATGTTATTGTACGTAAAAGGTCCCCATACTTACGCTCCAATTTTCTAATACTATCTTCTACAACCTCTTGCTGCTTTTTCTTTTCGTCGGTCAACAGACCATTTCGTTCCAATTCGTCAACACACTCCATATAAGACGCTTTGACGATACCGAGCATCGACTTGCATTCTCTATTCAGCCAATTAAGTGTTCCTTGTTCCATATACTTTTATTTGTTAAACTATCTACGTTATTTTATTGATGTCATACAAAATCCCAATTAGACAAATCCCACACTTTATCACTGTCGGGAATATCCCAGTCAGATAAATCCCACACAGTATTATTGTTGTCTACAACCGGTGCCGGTTCGACATACGGCATTGTTTTGCTAGTGATATGAACTCTTAGTGGCATTTTTTGTTTATTATATTAACGCTCGCTGAGGCGTTCCAAGATTCTTTCGTAGTCTTTTTTATCTTTTAGACCAGATACGTCCCATTTAAGGATAGTGTCTGCATCGAAAAGGTAGTTCTCCTCACCAAACATCCCACTCATGTTTTCTACATTGGATGTGTTCCAGCTAGACAAGTTAGAGTCAAACACTCCACACTGATCGAACATCATACTCATGTTCTTTACGTTGGACACATTCCAGTCGTACAAGTCGGCTCTAAATTCAACTTCCATAAACATACCTTCCATGTCCGTTACATTGCTGACGTCCCATCGGTCGATCAACAGATAGAAACCTTGGAAATCGTCAAGCTCGATGTCAAGATCCTCGTTCTCCCAGGAAATTGCCTCATGGAACACATAAGACATATCTGTGATCTTCGATACGTCAATGAAATTGAGATCGATAGTTACAAGACCTTCTTCTTCATACAACTCGTACGCGTCATCAAACGGGTCGTCGTCCTCGTCACCCTCTTCAAACTCATTATATTTTTCGTATGCCTCATCGAGTTGACGCTGTGTCTCGTCTTTGATGATTTGGATGAGTTCTTCTTTGGTTTGGGGTTGATATTTGAACTTCATTGTCTTTATTGTTTTAGATGTTATTGATTTGTTTCTTATATTATATATAGTTCATTTGTACGATTAAATCAACGTAGACTACAACAGATCACTCAGCATACAACGTAAGACCTTGACGTTGAATTGTTCGCTGCCATTTCTTTTGGGCGTATTGCCATATCAATTTAACGTCGCGGACGGTAATTCCTTCTACTTCGGCAATATCTTCTTTACTCATCTCACCTGGATAGTCGATACCGTACATCATCGATACCACACGACGTTCACGCGGGTTTAGGACGTCTAACAGTGTCTTGATTGTTTTCTTTACATGACTATCTTGCTCTTCGAGTTCCATATCGCTCGTGTCGTCTACCAACACCGGGTCATAAAAGATATTGTCGTTAAAATTATCGTCGGTATACGGATTGGTATCGTCTAAATTATAAAAACGAGTATCGGGTTTCTTTGAATTTGGTATCTTTACTATATTAACATAATTCGTAATCTCGTTGGTCACCCACGTGCGACACCAGATAAATCCCAACGACGAAAACAACGCTTTCTTGATATTCTTTTCTGTCCAACTTATAAAGTCTTCTTTACTATCGAAACCCTCTTTCGGAATCTTCTTTACCACCTTGTCTTCTTGCGTACCGTAAGTATGGTTGGACTTTACAAGTTCGGCAGCTTCGTCGTAGGTGAATTTATCAAGTTGAGAGTTCTTGATGTCGGCGATGATGGCATTTCTAAGCTGTGCCTTCGAGCCGTCGAACTTTTTATATGCTTCCAGTAGCCCTAAATTACCGGCTTGAATCAAGTCCTCGAACGGAACACCTAAATGTCTATATCGTTTCGCGCAGTTGATAACTGTTTTTAGATTGTTCTTTACAAAAATGTCGCGGTTCTCCGGTAATGCTTCCAGCTCGTTAGACGTATTTACAGGGCATAATATATACTCTTTACTGACACTATTGAAATACGCATCGATAGAATTCTCAAAAGAGTCGGTAGAGATATATTTAGACGCCAGTTTAGAACGCACGTCGAGTTGTAGTTCCGGAATCGTCTCCTGCGTTAACTTATACTCCGGATCGTCCGTGACATTCTGTCTGTAGTATTTAATATAATAGTCTAAGATGTCGTTCTCTTTACATTCCGATATATAACGAATATCGTTGAGAACTATATCATTTAGAATATCTATTTGGTCAGTATCGTATATAAGTCGAAGTTCGTCTATACGATCTTTTGTTCTTTTACTTATTCTTTTTAACGGCATATTTTATATTTTATTTTGTATATATACTATATATAGACAATATATTCAAATAAATCAATCACATTGCAATCAAAAACAAAACAGTCTCCGTTAAGACTCTAAGGCCCGTAGGAGACTGTTTAACTGTTGTGCTTGAACACCTAATCCCATCGATTTGTATCGTTCTATCTTGTATCGGATACGTGCGGGGCTGAGCGTAGGTTCCGCTGTTGGATGTACTTTCATTGTCGTCTGCATATTCTTATATATTTATTTTGTTCTATATATACATAAGAATAGCCTAGAAATACAACTAAATCACTGTTTAAGCGACATCTCACCTGTTATTTTACATGTTGATTACCAATTTGTTATGTGTATATTGCGAACGTGGTACACAAGCGGTGTACAAACGCATTGTAGGTGTTCTCAATCAGCGACGCTACTGTCATAGGACCCACACCACCGGGAACCGGTGTCTTCGACTCGACACATACCGTAAATTGCTCCCGGACGTCACCGTGCAGCTTGCCGCTTTCCGACCGATGAATACCGACGTCGATCAACACTTTGTTATATAAAGGAAACCAAACAACATCTTCATTACCGGTAGCCGATACCAGAATGTCTGCATTTTGTACCAGTTCTTTCGTAAGTCCGTACGTTAGGTCCGACTTAGAATGTAGTACAGTAACATTCGCATTGTACGGGGGCTGCGAAAGCAAGATACTCAACGGACGACCTACGATATTAGAACGACCCAACACAACTACATTTTTACCTTCTGTTTCGATATTGTATTCCTTTATAAGAGAAACTATACCTGCGACCGTTGCCGGTACGTGGTGGAACTGTGCAGAATTCTGTACCAGCATTCCCATATTAGACACACCGAAACCGTCGACATCTTTAATAGGATCAATCAAGTCAACAACATAGTTAGTAACAGTAGGATCAGGCAGCGGCAGTTGTACAATAATACCGTCCGTGCCGTCGTCTGTGTTGTACTGTTTAATGTAGTCGGTTAGTGTAGGGAGCCAATTACCATCGTTGTCGATCTTAACATGTTCAGAAAGCATACCTGCACGTTCACAAGCCTTGATCTTATTACGAACATATACTTCTGACGCTGGATCCGAACCTACTGTTAAAATGACCAGTTTAGGTTGTCTTTCACAATCTCCCTCAGCTAATTCAGTTCTAATGTTGTCGATGATTCTGTTACTTAACAATTTACCGTCTAAGTTTGTCATATCATTCACTTTTTGCGTAGTTCCACAATTTAACGATTGTTTTAGTTGCGATGTCGTCTAGTTCAGAATCCTTAATATAGTAGATCTTATCTACATTATCGTAGTGACGTTCTTTGAGCGGGTTAATGTACTTGTCGTCATACTTGAGATTCACAATAGTAACGTCTTTGTTTAGTTCCCAAATGTTGATGTGGTTATAGTCCGTATAGTCACTAATGATAACATCGGCCTTACCTGCAATGTGTGCAGCCATCGGATTATCCGGTCGTACGACGTAGACATTGTTTCTATAATAAAGATTCTTCAACAACGACTGTGCGTCGACAGATAGTTTGGACAGTACCAAAATTTGATTAATGTCTGAAAAAGACAACACCGTAGCAATAATTGCCAAGTCTGATTTGGTCAGGGTGACATAATCTTCGAACTCTTCACCCGGCATAGTAATGAATTCGTATTCCAGATGGAAACTCTTATCGGAAAAATCGACCTCATCTTCATCGGACGTTTTTACAATCTTGATACCGTAGTCGTTTTGTAGCTTTTGAAGAACATTTTTCCACAATTGACCTTCGCCGTCTTCAGTGATTTCGTATACACCGACTTGTTCCTTCTTGGTTTCTTTAGTGTTCTCGAAAATACGTTCGAACAATTCGTCAGTATCACCGATATACGGATTGTACACATGATAAACTTTACTAAAAGTGTCGTTGTACAGGTCAAAACCGACAGATACCTCGTCGATAGACGGTGCGGCTTCTTTAATAAGTCGCAACAATGCAGGTTTTAGATCATCGATGGTGTTTATGTCAATAACGACGTCACGATTCGTTACAGTATAGTATTTCGGCTTAATATGCAACGGAAACGACAACGCTGCGATGTCACGATAGATGTTGTTGATAAGTCCTTCAAAATTTTCTGTCATATCTTTTGTATAACTTTATAATTTGATTATGTGAGAATTTTATATATCTTATATAGTTGCTTTACGACAACAAATCAACCACTTAGTGGACTATTTTAGGTCGATTTGTGTGGTTTCTGTTTTGCGTACAGGTATACCAAACTATAACAAGCCCATAAAGGCACTTTTTAGGCTCTCTGACGCACTCAAATGTACTGACCTTAGTAACAGTAAGGTCCAACAAAAATCGTGCGTTACAGAGCAAATTTTTAGAGGTTTTATATAGTGCAAAAAAGACACTGTCTAGTCAACTAAAAAGTCAACCAGACAGTGTCTTATATGTTATATTATAAATCACTCAAAACTGTCGATTGCAGTATTATTGTCCAGAACAAATTCCGCACCGCAATTGAACATACTTAGTGCCAGTTCTCTGAATACTGTTAATATCGCCGGGCCGTTTTCTGAATGATATATATCGTCTTCTAAATTATAGTCTTTTATAATAGCGTCGACGACAGCGGAGAAGTCTTTATTGAACTCCAACGTATATTTCTTTTCGAGTTCCAGTCCCCCGACGTCTAAGAATTCTTCTATATTCATAGATCAAAAGTGTTTTACACGGTTCTTAATATCTTCCCAGCGACCTTTCGACGTACCGTGAGAGAACTCTCCTAAGTACCCGCATGTTCTATAGATGATATTTAACAGTTCGGGATTCGTATTTCCACAGTTAGGACATTCGAAATGATTGTGATCACCCATCTTCATTTCCCCTTCGTAGCCGCACGCATAACATGTACTGCACCCGGTCGTATTGATTTCACAATACATTATTTTATCGTATATATGACGAAGTACTTCGATGACAGCCTCGGGATTGTTCTTAATGTCAGGCATTTCGATGTACGAGATAGCACCGTTATGCGAATAACGTTGGAATTCCGCTTCGAAATCAATCTTAGAAAACCCGTCGATTTCTGTTTCTACCGGGATATGATAAGAATTCGTAATATAGTCTCTGTCGTTTACATGCTTTATAACAGGGAACTGCTTACATGCACGAGCAAACTTTGTCGTTAACGACTCGGCCGGCGTACCGTACAGCCCTAAGGAGATACCTAATTTCTCTTTCTGCTGCGAAACAATGTCGGCTAATTTCTTTATAATATCAAGTCCTAGCTTATGACCCTGTTCTGTATTATAATGAACACCGAATCGTTCCACTGCCTCGGCGATACCCATATAACCGACGGAAACACTGCATTTGAGGTTATCGATACATTGTTTGATGGTGCCTTCCTGTGCACGTCCGTACACACCGTATTTCCATAGTATAGGAGCAATGTCGATTTGTGAATTGGCGATACTGTCGTGGATCTTCTTTTGTTGTTCGCAGATGTATACCACCAGTTCTTCGAGTTTGGTATAAAAGTCCTCGATGCTATCCGATGATAGTGCTATATAAGGGAGATTGATAGAAATAACACCGGTGTTCATACGACCGTAAATCTGGTACTGTCCGTCATTGTTCTTCCACGGCGACAAGAACGAACGACAGCCCATAGGAGGAATAACACAACCTTCTTTGTACTCTTTCGCTTTCTTTTCGCTCATATAGTCGGGCACCATTCGTTTACACGTACACTGCGCGGCGAGATAGGTTGTCTTGAAATCTTCTGACTTCGGATCCAAATTAGACTCGGTAAGGACATATACTATCTTAGGAAAAGTAGGGTTGATAACATGTCCGGAGGGCGATTTCATTCCTTTAATACGTTGCTTAAACAGTTCTTCGATGAGTAGTACGGTCTCTTTCTTGTATTTTGGATCCTCGTCGGCATAACAAAATATCGTTATAAAAGGAGACTGACCGTTAGTAGTAGACATCGTATTTAGCTGATAGTTAATAGTTTGGATAGACTCTTCTATCTCTTCGGTCAACATCTTATCGTGTAACGTATTTAATGTCTTATTGTCCAATCCTAAACTTTTAAGTCTTTTGAAGATTCTATCCGACGAAATACGAACAAACGGTGCCAGATGTGTCATGGTGAAAGTGATACCACCGTACTGACTCGAACCCACCGCAGCGACGACCTGTGTTGCGATATTGGCGGCTGTTCTTAGGGAATGCGGCTTCTCGATCATCTTACCGTTCATTACAGTACCGTTCTGCAATACATCTTCTAAATTAACGAGACCACAATTCGACATCGCCGGTTGTAGTCGATAGTCACAGTCGTGAACATGAATGATACCTTTATCGTGCAAGTCCATTAGTTTGGCGGGCATTACATGTTCGCGATACATCTTCTTCGATAATTCCCCTGCGATCAAGTCCCGGATAACGTGCATTTGTTTGGCGTCCTTATTAGAGTTTTCCGTACTCGTATCATTAGAAACACCGTTGATCAATTCAAAGATTCTATTATAATACGAATTATTGATTTTGCTGTCTCGTATCTTAGTTCTATTGTCGGCATATTCCTTATATAACTTAGCCTGCTTACGATGGTTCTTCCGAAGTGCCTTTACGATGATGTCTTGAAGGTCTTCGATGGGCACTTGTGCATCCGTACCGTATTTCTGTACTAATATATATAATATAGCTTTAATAACTTCGTCAGTGCCTTCGATGACACCTGCTTTTTCTATAGCAAACTTAATTTTATTAACGTCGAAATCCTGTGTTCGACCGTCCCGCTTAATAACTTCCATATATTCTAATTCTTTTTTGTGTTCTCTGACTTAGGTTGATTGCCTACTACCGTATTTATCGAACTACCGTTCGTATATCTATAATCATAGAACTTTCCTTCTAAGAGATCATCAAAATTACTATAGAAATATAAACAAAATCAATACCTTAAACTAACACATTGTATGTCAGTTAATTAAGATTTTTATTTCAAAATTTACGCGGGATCTGGTGTTTTTGAAGATTATATCGGTTATTTTTATATATACAAAAAAAAACAACAAAACAAATATATAGCTAAATATATAAAAAAATAAATCACATTCTCCCGAACATGATTTATTCCCACATTTAGACTATATATTAAATAAATATATATCAGCTAAACATGATTTCTATGTTAAATAACCCCGACACGAATTCCGAATCAGTATTAGAGTTGTATAAAAACAACGATTCAAATATGCAACCGAAATCTGCATTAGAGTCATATAAAAATAACGAAAATACGTTATTTGACACTCTAAGTTTCTTTAATATGTGTAGTTCCGCCACTAAAAAAACTGTCGGTACTAACAGTAACAGTCAATTTAGTCATGTCGACTTTACAAAATGTACTATATACGAACGAGAAGCCTGGGTTAATTTCTTGAATAAGACCTTGGCTACGTTGGTTATCCACCGTGTAAATCAACACGAGGGTGACTTAATCGCGCTGGGCGGTGTGTTCAAGTACATGATGAACAACAGTTCGGCGGGTATCGACAAGAAATTACGTAAAGTCGTGTACTCTACGTCGCAGAATTTGCGACCCGTTAAGGCTGAGGCGTACAATACGTGGAACGGCTTGCAGATTTTCGACCTCGACATCAAAGATTTCGACATTGCAAAGCGACTGAAACAGATTCTTTTCGATAAACTGAATAAATACACCTGGTTCTTGGGTGTATCGACTTCTTCGTCCGGTGCAGGTCTTCACGTCTGGACTAAAATCAACGTAGGTACGGACTACACTGTGTCGAAAGAGGCTGAATTTATTTGCAACTATCGTCATAAGTATTCGTTTATCTACCTGGTACTCAGAGAGTTCGCAGCAGAACTCGGCTATACCGAAGACGATATTCTGAAGTATATGGACATGGCGATGTGCAAGCCTCAACAGGGTATTTTCTTGGCACACGACGAGGATATTCTCCTGTCTACTAACTTTGTCGACGAGACATTACCATATAATGTAGCGGCTGCACTGAACGACAAGTACCTGGCTTGCTGGTTGAACGATCCTGTACTGGAAGATGTATTTAAGAAACACGAATGGTTCAGTAAGGACAACACAGTCGACGACATTAGTATTGAAAATGTAGTATTTGATGCCGACGCGGAATGTCCTGTTATCGTAAATAACAAACGACACTATAAACACGCACAACGTTGGCAGCTGGCCAATACTCTTACCGCATTGTACGGTGCGTCCAAGGCACTTGTTATGATGATGTCCCTGTGTCCTCAAACACCGAAGGGTGAATTGGCCGGTGACGTAAAGACTGCACAGACACACAATAAGCCGGTATCGAAGTGGGCGATCAAGGAACTGAACAACCAATTTGGTCTTGAAATCCGTTATAACGATACAACGTCGGACGAGACGCTGGCAGAATTAGCAGAGAAGATCAACAATGCAGAGGCAACTGTAGACCCTACTCGTATCGTTACAGACAATATGGCGTCCAATAAAGTAGAACTCCATCTTAGTTCTACACAGTATCTGTCCGACATTAAAGACGATATTATAAAGAACCTCGGGAAGATCACACTTATCGAGGCCGGCGCCGGTTACGGTAAGACGGAAATGGTAAAACGAATGGGCGGGCGTGTCCTGATGGTGCTGCCTTTTACATCCACAATCAAGTCTAAGATTGAGGCTGATCCTGTACTGTCCGAAGAATGGCTGTACTATTACGGTTCTAAGAAGCCGAGTTTCGACGATTTCCTCGATACCCGTAAGTCGATGGTGATGACACCCGATAAATTTGCTAATGTCAGCAACAATATCATCGAATACAGCAACTTCGACTATATCGTACTCGACGAAAGTCACTTGTTGTTCACTTCGTCTTACCGTCCGGTGATGGCGACGTGTCTCGAAAAGCTCACTATGTCACAGATTCCGGTTATCATTATGACCGGCACGCCGACCGGCGAGATGACGTTCCTCCAAGGTATTAAACATATTCGTGTACAAAAGGAGGATAACCGTATTAAGAAATTCGATACAACGGTTTGTTATTCTAAGAGCGAACAGCTGGTAGAACTGACCAAAGCCATTGCGGAAGACATTAAAGCAGGTCGTAAGATCTTGTTCCCTACGAACAAAGGAGAGACCCATGTGGCTATTATCACGTCGTTGGTACAGCAGTGTCTGGAAGCCGACGATTTCGGTCGTAAACTAAATATGTTCTATTATAAGAAATCTAACTACGGTGAAGAGTCGATGGACGACATCAACTTCTCACAAACCGTAGGTGATAACGACATCATTTTCTGTACCAATTACCTCTCTGTGGGTGTCGACATCAAAGACAAAGGACAATTCTCTGTATACTTCGACGAAATGTGGATTGCACAGGACATCGAACAGTTTGCTAACCGCCTGAGAGGTAACGACTTGTATGTTAAACTGTTCCTACCTGGACACGATGCGGACGGTTTTGCTATCGACTATAATAAAGTACAAAAACTTAAACTGGACGCCGACAGAGAAGATGTGCTGTTCGCTCGTGATATTATCCAAGCGTGCAATGAAATGATCAAGCGTAACGGAGAAGAATATCGTTTTAATCCTATTATCCGTAATTTGGTATCGGCCAACAACTTTATCAAGTACAACGAACAGGAATCGCTTTATTATATCAACATCACCGGTTATAAGCTCAATATCTTCGAAGAACGTTATTCTATATATGCTAAACAGTACCCTGTACTGGCGTCGAATATGCGTTATTTCGGCTATGAAGTGAATATTACTTATAATAACAACCAAATGACCGAAGACAAGGTCGACCAGCTGGGTGAATTTATCGCCGGTGTGCGTTCCGAAATGCGTCTGGCTGTGACATCTGAGACATTTACCCTCCTCGATCACATGACGGAAGATAATATCGAATACTATTTTGCGACGAAGAAGGGTGATTTGGACATCTTCAAACTTAAAAAGTACGATAAAGAACGGGAACAACTCGGACTGTACAACAACAGACTGGACATCATCGACCGTAACGGTGAAATCTTAAAAGAGCTTTATAAAGAGTATTCCATCGATACTATTAAAGACATTTATAAACACAGCTGCGGCAAGAACGGACTTATCAACTTTACTAAACTAAATAGAATCGTTAAACTGGTTCGTATCGAAGCGGCCCGTAAGAGCAATAAACTCGATGTACCGGTATGGCAAACCTACAATGCAATTAAAGGCTTTATTAAAGAAAATGAAGGTATCGAATTGAGCCGCGACGAGTTCAAGAAGAAACTGGACCAGTTCTCATGCGACTATGCCAATAGCATTAAAGGTATCGCCGTGGCCGATAAGAAGTTCCTTAAAAAGATTAGAGAGTATGTAAAGGAAATGTTTATGGTGATCTGTGAAATCAAGAAAGGTAGCAATAAAACAGTGACACTCAGCCAGTTAGAACTTGAATGGCATTCGAAACATCTTGTAAAAGACACCTACGCGGGTACCGACGTAACGAAAGACTTCTTCTTAGATAGTGTAATCGGAGAACTTATTAACTTAGAAAACGACAATAAAGAGGACAAAATCGCCGAAATAGAAGGTACACTGGGTTATCATGTGCCGGCAGAAAAAGTAGCAGATGTCCCCGATACCGTATTGACTACTATTGTTCCTACTACGTACGCCATCGACAAGCTTAAAGCCGCCGATAATAGTATCGAACGATTGAAAACAAAAGAAACTATCGACTTCGAAAAGAACTATACTATATATAAGAACATCAAAAAGTATACAGCACTTGCTGCCGTAGATACGCCCGACACAGAAAAGGAACCTAGTTTGTTTGCTTGTGTCGCGGCTATCTGATACTCTGGTCTTATAAGTACAATAGTAGTCTAAATTTAGTCTACTGTTGTACGAAACACAGCGCTACATTGTAAGCTACTACGTTATTGTTTTGTCTATATATAAGAAAACTAAAGAAAATCTATTCTGTGCCGCGTTATAGAACAGTCGAATCAGCTTAATATAAGGCATATTTTGTATATATTGTAGATTTGCAGTATACAACTGTGTAGAACCATTTATAGGACAAATCGAAAACGTCCAAAAATTTGCCCTGTAACGCACGATTTTTCTTGGACCTTACTGTTACTAAGGTCAACACATTTGAGTGCGTTAGAGAGCCTAAAAAGTGCCTTTACGTCGATTCTATGTTTGTACATACCAGTACACAAAACAGAAACAGTCAAAATTGGTATAAAATAGTCGTTTAATTGGTTGATTTTGTTTGTAAATTATGCTATATATAATGTATTAGTATATGAATACAAATTAAAACACGAATGGAAGACAAACGAATACTTATTTGTAACGTATTATTGCCCGGCAATGTTGCGATGAGAGACGGTTCTCCTGTTGTATATATAGATAACGACTATAACGGTAACGAAGAACTGTTGTTCGAAAAGCAGTTTATCGACTTATTAAAGGACAATAATATCTTTTCGACTGCAAACTATACCGGATCTAAATTAGTTATTACGGTATGTTCTCTGGAGCAGGTTATAGAGAAGACTATATTAAACGTACAAGACACTTATACGGTCTCTAAATTGTATCAGATAGATACTGAACTAGTTTCTAACCTAGACTATGTCGATCAAGTAGTTAAATGGTTGTATAACAAGGTATATCCCAGTCTAGAATATAGTTTTTGCTCTTATAAAGAATGTTTGGAATATCTATATAAGGAACTTTCGCACAAAGTAGAGCAACAGACAATAGATAACTACATCTTAAAGCAGCTAACGTCGCAGTATAATTTAACATATCAAAACTCTAAAGATCTATTTAAGTAGAATGCAAAGTAAACTAGAATTGATTCACAAACAGGCTATAGAGATTTCTAAACCTGAGATTTATATATTAAAACAGCTTATATCCCATTGTAAATTCCATAACGACGTCGTATCTACGGAAAGTACCTTAGTAAATTTCAGCACAGACGATAAAGGCAGACTGGTTGTAAACGACGATTCAGAACATACAAACGGGCTGGTATATAAACTGAGTACTAAGAAAGACGACTATAATAGTCATTACGACAGAATATGTTTATTTAAGCGGCACAATACGTACACGTCGGATTGGGGATTTTTCTTATATAGTACAAAAACGAAACAAACAAGTGACGATTTCTACGTAGACGATACGTTGTACAATATCCCTATTAAACTAAAAAAGATGTTGTACGGTCACCGATATTGTCGTATTTGTGCCGACTCTATACGTCGATATAATGAAGTGAACAAATGCCGACAGCAAATAAACTAATTATACAACAACACGATCCGGTCGATATAGCACCTATAGTTGACAAATTAGGCGATTTAGTAAATAAATTAGACGACATTGTACGTACAATCGACGCTAAAGGACAAAGTTCGTCTGATTCTTCTGTAGACAATACTAGTACTACTGGGTCTAATACGGGTAATACGAACGCAACCACCCCGAGTATAGAAGAAGTTGTAGAGGCTATTAAGTCGTTGACTACAAATGTTAAGTCGTTGAATATAGATAAGCCCTTACAAGTCGCCGCTACTATATTCACTAATTTAGCGGACAAAGACCGACTGAACGACGAAAAGTATTACAGAGACGTCGCTAAGAAAGCGGTTAAACTGGGTAAGATTATGGTCGCCGCGTATGACGGTCCGAAGTAGACTACTACACACTACTACAGTCTACATAAGCACGATTTAGACTTTCACAGACTATACAAGACTACACCAGTCTACACAAGTATATAACAAATTATTAACAAATCTATAATAAAAAACAAAATGAAAAGTTTAGTTATCGCAGCCATTGCTATGGTAATGGTATCGACATTCGCAGCATGCAACGGTACTGCAAAGAAAACTACTGATGCTGATTCTACCGACACTGTATGTGTTGACAGTCTCGACAGTGTACAATGTGATACCGTGCTTTGTGACTCTGTAGTTCAGTAAATATGAATTATAGACTAACGTTAGTCGTGGATGGGAACTGGCTCTTGATGAGTCGTGTTTCCGTCTTACGATCGAAGTACAAAAACGATCAAAACAGAGTCTTTACAGAACTACCGCAGTTGTTGACGAATTCAATCCGTCAGATGGTGAATACATTCGAATTTACAGAATGTATCTTAGTCTGTGACGGCGGCAGTTGGCGAAAGAAATTGCCGAAGCCTAGTTATCTGTCGGAGGAAGTATATAAATCGAACCGAGTCCATACCGACGAATTTGATTGGTCTAAGTTATATAAAGTATATGACAAATGGCAAGACCAGATGTCTAAGTATATTCCGACGTACAAAGAATACGGTGTCGAAGGTGACGACTGGTGTTGGTTTTGGTCGACAAAATTGAACGAGAAGGGTAACAACTGTATGATATGGAGTACCGACAAAGACTTAACACAACTTGTTCGGTCTACAAAGGACTCATTTACAGTATGTTACAACGGAAAGAACATCATCGTGGACGGAACGTACAAGTACGACGAGATTGATTTCTTCTTTTCGAGTGCAGAAGACACGTTTAATATCTACAACAGTCTATTCGGTGTCGCGGAGGAGAAACGAATCAATCCGTACGAGGTAGTCGTCGACAAGATACTTCACGGGGATGTATCGGATAATATCTTACCTATTCTTGTTCGACGGAAGAATGACCGGAACTATAAGATCTCTAAAAAGGACATGGCCTGGGACATAGACGTCTTTAATCAGGACGACTATACTAAGTACATTAAACAACTGTACGACAAGTATAGTACGAATGTGGTGGGTAGTATAGACGATGCCTTAGAGCATTATAAGTACAATCGTCGTCTTGTTTATCTCGACAGGCGGAACTATCCGGACAGCATCTTAAAGGTACTTGACGATTACGACTTACCAGACACTTTCACAGAATCCATGGACGGTACATTAAGAACCAGACTGGATAATGCGATGAACGATGTTATCGGTACGAGAAATAATATAGATCAACTCACAAGTTTCTTATAAAGCTTGTGAGTTGATTTTTGATTTGAGTAAAACTCAAATGTAAAATCCACGGAGCGGATTTTTAGATATATAACAAGTTTTTATTACCGTATGGCTCTACAAAATTTAGTAAACGAACGTATCAAAATAACATCTAAGACGAAATCAGCCACACTACAACCGACAACAAAAGAAGAACTACGTGTACTGATAGAAAAAGAAGTTGAACGTCAGGGTGACCTTGTCGACTTGAATCACATTGATACGTCTCTTATAACAGACATGTCTGATTTGTTTAATGATACAGAAAGATACGTAGAATTAAATATAAGAAATATCAAAATAGACCAGTGGGATGTTAGTAATGTAACTAATATGTCTTGGATGTTTTTCGGTTGTGACAAATTTTTAGGTACGGGTGCAGGTTTCGAAAACTGGGACACGTCGAAAGTAACCAAGACGTATGCAATGTTCGACGGTTGTTATCGCTTCAACGGTACTGGTTTAGATAGTTGGGACGTATCTAATGTGACTAATATGTCATCGATGTTTTATGATTGTAAGAATTTTGAAGGTGTTGGTTTAGGTAAGTGGGACGTATCAAACGTCAAAAATATGATGAGTATGTTCCATAATTGTAAGAATTTTGAAGGTACTGGATTAGAAAACTGGAATACATCGAATGTGACAAATATGGAGGATATGTTTATGAGTTGCGAAAATCTCGAATGCGAATTGTCAAAGTGGGACGTTTCTAATGTCAAGAATATATCCATGATGTTTTATGGATGTAGAAAATTTAGATGTAACTTATCAAACTGGGACTTGTCGAAAATAAATCCGAATAATAAAAAGAAAGTGTTCTACGGCTGTGATAATCAACCGCAACTATTTAGAGCAAAAACAAAATAATAATATTAACACAATTTCACTATGCCACTTTCACATTTCGTAAACGAACGATTAAAGATTACGTCTAAGACTAAACCTTTGTACCGACCAAAGCCTGAATCGAAAGAACAATTACAGTCTATAATAAAAGATGAATTAGAACGTCAAGGACCGGATGCAGATCTCAATTTCATCGATACATCATTGATCACAGACATGTCTATGTTGTTTTGGTGGATTAAGATTGGAAACATCAAAATAGATCAATGGGATGTCTCTAATGTCACGAATATGCGCGGTATGTTCAAACTTTGTAGTGACTTCAATGCAGACTTATCTGGTTGGGACACGTCTAATGTTAAAGATATGTCAATTATGTTTTTTAAGTGTTCGGCATTTGAAGGTGTTGGGTTAGACAAATGGGATGTGTACAATGTGACTGCTATGGACAGTATGTTTAATGGTTGTTATAAATTTGAAGGTATCAGTCTAGACAAATGGAATGTGTCGAATGTTGAAGACATGACCAGTATGTTTGCTATTTGTAAAAACTTTGAAGGGAAAGGACTAGAAAATTGGGATGTATCGAATGTTAAACACATGTCTAGAATGTTTGAAAATTGTGAAAATCTAAATGTAGATTTAAGTAAATGGGGAACGCTCGCGACCAATGTTCGTGATATATTATTGATGTTCTACAACTGTAAAAAATTTAGATGTAACTTATCACATTGGGACTTATCAAAAATACATAAAGATAGTAAAAAGAAAGTGTTCTACGGCTGTGATAATCAACCGCAGCGATTCCGTCCTAAAATAAAAAACTAATTTCAATGCGCATCACAGAACGTATTCATATTACCTCTAATACTAGATCAGCCACACTAACACCTAAATCAAAAGAACAACTAAGGTCTATAATAGAACAAGAACTACAAAAACAAGGTCCGGATGCCGACTTGAATTTCATTGACGTGTCAGGGATCTTCGATATGTCTAATTTGTTTGACGGACTTCAAATCGAAAATATCAAAATCGACGAGTGGGATGTATCAAATGTAGAATACATGTCTTCTATGTTTTTGAATCAAAAAAAATTCAATTGTGATATTTCTGGTTGGGACGTCAGTAATGTCACAAAGCATGATTTTGTGTTTTTAGGTTGTCATAAACTACCACCTGAATTCCGTCCTAAATTTGGGGGTAACTGGAGTTAATTTTGTTTGTACACACAATACTTTCAAAACCTCTAAAAATTTGCCCTCTGACGCACGATTTTTGTTGGGCCTTGGTAGTACTGACAACGCTACGCGTTGAGTATTCACGTCAGTGAATATAGGTCAGTACATTTGAGTGCGTCAGAGAGCCTAAAAAGTGCCTTTATGGACATGTTACGTATTTGTATGTCCATACGAAGAACGGAAACCGTACAAATCAGACTAAAATGATACAAAAATAGACACTAAATAAGAGTCGAGTTGGAATCTATACGATACGTACTGATTTTGACTGTAAACGTTGCTATATATACGACATAAACAGTGTAAAACAGCGTAATTATGTTACATAGTAAATATCGTTATAGTGATTATTCCAAAAGTTATTTTGGTCAAATAGTTAAAGTATACAGTTCTGAAACTGAATACGAATATCATTTCATTGAAGATAAATATAATGGATTAGATGTTGTAGTTGACATAAACGACAATAAAACTATTGGTGTACTAGTAGCGGAATTAAACGACGGTAGGGAAATTTACTCCAATGATACCATCAATTTTTATATTAAACATGATGGTAATTACATGGACTGTAAGCTAGTATATAGCGATGAAGATTTCAGCTATTTGATTTTTGATGAAAGCGACGAACAAGTTGGTCATAATGATACATTCAGAGAAATCTGTGTTTATCCAGATTATTATGACTTGGTGATAAACGATTATTTCCTGTGATATGAGAGCTATCGATTATATAATTTCAGAAACAATTTGAGAATTTGTTTAATAGAACATGTTCGGACGTGACGAGTTCTTGAAAGTAATGGACAAGTCGCTACAGGATTTATAACAATTATCTGGTACAGACGATAGCACATTGTATAGAGCTGTTGTTGACGGACAAGAAATAGCTGTTCTTTACGGTAAAGTAAATTCTAGTATTTATTTTGCTTGGCAGCTATTTTTTGATCTTGTGTAGTCTACAGTAGTGACTGAAATAGTGTTATAACGTGTAAAAAGTAAAAATATGAGTACGATTACATTTAGGTATCTTACCTACAAAGAGGAGGAAGATATGCAATATAAGTATAGAGGTATCTTAGTTAACGTAGACGGTGTTGACTACTTACTCAAAGACGATGTATATTTTAAGTACGGAGACTACATATATCATCTTCGCTGCGATGTCGACGACGAGGATGTATTCTGTGAGTCTTTTATCGACCTGCGTCGTTCTGACGCTGCATTTGATGTAGAATACAATGTAGTCGACTTTGCTAAGCCAAACGATTCGCATACTATTAGCGGTTCTGAACTGGATTCAGTAGCCGAGCATATTCGAAAAGCGGCTATTGTATACAGTCCAGAAAGAGTGAGACGTTATAACAAACTTGTAGACCACTACGACGAGTTTTTGAATGAATACTACGATCTACCGGACGATGTACAGCGCTTGTTTGAAAAGGACAGTGACGAAGTAGAATCGTTATTGCGTACTATGGAACGTGTCCCGTCTGATGCTGAATTTACACAGATTGAATCTAAAATAGAGTCTATCATCGGCAAAGCCTGTAAACAACTAAATTCTAATGTATCTAATATAGATCTTATTTAGTAGTCTACATTGATTTTGTTTGTAAACTGTACTATATATAATGTATAATAAGTAAGTATCAACCCCAAACAGTACAGACAATGGAATTTAAGTATCAACCTCAAACGAAGGAAGAACTCATCCAAATCATCAAAGACGAGACACAACGTCAACTTGACGCGGCGTACGACTATATCGAAGAGGACGATGACAGATATGGTCTTGTAACTATCGATCTCAACTTCATCGACGTGTCTAAGATCACGGACATGTCTTATGTGTTCCATGAGGCTATTTCTTGGTGGAACAAGGATCTTGTTATTGAATTCGAAGACTTCCAAGGTTTTTATCTTCTCATCGACAAGTGGGATGTGTCGAACGTAACGAACATGGAAGGAATGTTTTACGATGTCGAATTTAGAGCCGACTTGTACGACTGGAATGTCAGCAACGTAAAGAATATGAGCATGATGTTCAACGGTTGTGGGCTGTTTGATTCTAATTTGTGTCGCTGGGACACGGGTAAAGTAGAAACTATGTCTGTAATGTTCCATGAAAACTACTGTTTCGACATGGATACTATCCGTAATTGGAATGTATCTAGTCTTAAAGACAAAACAGACTTTGAAAGAAATTTGGAAGAACTCGAAATGTGCTAAGTTATGATTAACATCAAATCAGGTAGAGCCAATCTCGCATTGACGGTATTTGTACCTTGGGACTGTACGAAAAATTGTAGTTTTTGTACGACAAAGTCGCTGTACAAGAAAGAACTGGCGTCGATTCGAAAGATCAAGAGTCGAATGAAGAGTGCGCTGTCTAAAATATCGTCTATCAAGGACATTGTTATCTCCGGAGGCGAACCGTTGAACAATCTGGATAGTCTGTATCAAATCATTAAAGATGTGGACAAGACCAGATACAATGTGTACGTAAATACGTCGTTTCCTAAGGTCGACACAAATAATGAAGTCTTTAATAAGATTTTGAGTATTGTAGATGGTTTCAATGTATCTCGTCATTACTGTCATAATTACAGTGATTTTAGTTCATTCGACGAGATTATCGCCGCGGTCACTTCGAACGCAAGGGTGCGAATCAATATCTTACTCAACGACCATATTCAGGATATGACGGACAAGGATAAGTTCTTGTCGTACATCGAAGACATTAAACGTTACGATTATTTCGATATTCAGTTGCGTGCGAATTATCTGAAGACATCGACGGGTACACGGTCTACATTCATATTGAAGGATAACGACGATAAAACGTCGCGGTATCTAATTGATACTTACGGAAACAAATACGGTACAAACGTACACATCAGTGGTTGCAACGTGTGCAATTCAGTACTCGTTATCTACAACGGGTATAATACTATCTCCTTTCATAAAGGTGTAAGGTTTACATTGATAGATAATTCTACTTATTATGAAGTGAATGATATTATTATATTCCCGGACGGTGATATAAAACTAGACTGGGACGGACAGCCTATCGATCTTAAAAAGATTCGTGATTTGGACAATAGAACTACAGTAACTATAAAAAGTAAACCGAAACAAGAACCGAGTTGTTACAATACAGAACCTATTCTTGCCAATTGCGGAGGTAGAGGTTGTTAAAAATTTGTAAACATGGGAATACATATAAGATCTTCTACAAGGTCACTTATAATACATCCTAAGAATAAAGCTGAATTACAGTCTATAATAGAAGATGAATTAGAACGTCAAGGTCCCGATGCTGATTTGAACCATATAGACACAGAAGAGATCACCGACATGTCGTTATTGTTTTGTAATCCTTATATTAGTGTCAGAAACATCAAGATAGACCAGTGGAACACAAAGAATGTGACGAATATGTCTTGTGTGTTTGCTTTTCGTACTGAATTCAATTGTGATCTGAGTTCTTGGAACACTGCTAATGTGAAAGACATGAGTAACATGTTCGACCTTTGTTGTTCGCTTGAAAAGTTGCCGGAGTGGTATAAAGGTAATCAATTGGTACTGCCCAGTATGACAAAGTCACACAATGAAACGTCATTGCTTATGTCTATTGTTAAAACAGTGACCGGTATACTTAGTTGGGTCGCTTTAATATACGTTTGGTTCTTTTTATAGCGTCTATTTAGTGTGTCAATTCAGTAGTTCCCCATATTATTATGTATCTTAGACGTCTACACAATAGTTTTTAATTTTTAATCCGTTATATGATGACTATACTAAGGTATTTATAGACGTCGGTATCTTAAAATAGTTATTATATAGTATAATAAAAATATATGGCAGTTGTAACAGCAACACCAAATGATGATTTTTGTGTCAACGACTTAGACCGTATCAAGTCGAACACGAAAAAGTATGCTAAAAAGTCTATTAACGAGGCTTTTTGTGATGCTTATTCTATTAAACTTAAAAATGTACGGGTAGTAAATCCCGTTACGTTGGAAATGGGACAGGTTTATACCGGTAAGGTGAAAGAGATCAACAAGTCCGGTGTTATTCTGGAAGTACCTGGTGTTTCAGAGATTATCTTTGCCAACGATAATTTCTACGGTCAGGAAAAGTTCAAGCACTATCTAGAAACAACGGACGGTGAAGTGATGTTCGAAGTTCGTTCGTTTAGTAATGTACACGGTCAGTACAACGTATCGATCAAGAACGCGTACTATAAGTACTGGTTGGAACATTTCGACTACGGTGCGATGCGAACTGTTCGACTGGATCGTCTTGTTCGCGGTGGTTATATAGGTAGTATGCTTATCGACAGTCTCGAACCCTTAAGCGATAACGTGTACACCCAACCTATCTTTGTTCCCGGTTCACAAATTGTGCTGAACATTGAAAGCGACTTCGCACGATGGGTAGGACAGTACGTTGATGTACTTAGCGACAGTTTCTCCGAATACCGTATCGACGGTGTGATGACGAATGTGCTACTGTGCTCTCGAAAGAAATTGCTCCAGTACAATGGTATGTTGGAAATGTACAAACTGGTAGAGTCTACGAAAGCCGACGACAAAGCAAAGAAGCCGCGTGCAGTTATCGAAGGTAAGGTGAGTGGTGTTATCAAGTCACAAAAGAAGTGCGGTATCTTCGTCGAACTGGAAGAACGCCCGATCACCGGTTTTTTGGAAGTATCGTCGTACGACCTCGTGAACTACAAACCGGGGCAACCAGTAAAGGTGAAAGTAAAGGAGTTTGAAGTCGCCAAGGGACGTCCTGGATTTGAAATCGCCAATAGTGGGAAGATCAAACGATGCAATACCCGTGTGGTGTTTGAGTTTGCTTGATAATACACGGTGTAAATTGTTGATTATTTGTTGGGTGGCTTTGATGGAAACATCGAAGTCACTTTTATTTTCAAATAAAAATGAGTAAATGACAGGTCTTATAGTAATTATACTACTGATTGTGACGTGTATCTACATCACAGTCGAGAGAATGAACAAACATGCCGAAGAATTTTCGTGCATTATAAAGAATGCCTCCAATTATGCTTGGATAGATCTTCGTCCAGATGCCGTACACGACTTGCATATAAACAATATCAATGAAGGTCCGGTGGAATTTATTTATCACGATACCGAAAATATATGGTTCATACATACAAAGAACGGTAAGTCTTATTATTTCCATCTCCTTTATAACTATAACTGTGTAGTACAGGGACTTGTGAAGAAACATCCGGTGTCGGACGAGGACTTCGTACGGTACAAAAACAATGCGTCGCTGACATTTTAATTGATTTTTTTCTCAGGTGGACTGATTTTGTCACTATATCAGTCTATATTATATATGTAAGTTAGTTAGTTCACAATCAAACAATGATTATCAAAGCAATTAAAGACTGGTTTACTCTTCGGGACGACCGTTCTAAGGAGAAACTACTAAAAAGAGCACGCCACGACGCTAAGCATAGAATCTACATCTCAGACAGTAAGGGTAAGCTGTACGTCACCTTCGACGACTTCCCGGCTATTGCTCTGGACGATACCATCACAGTAAGTGAAGCGTTGGTACAACTCGAAAAGCTCCGTGACCAGTATGTTGCGTCACATGTATAAACAATTAAAACAATAAAAGACTATGTTTGGAATTGAAGAATATGACCAGTGCCTTAACACCATGCAGACCGTTATCAATGTTGTTAACAAAACAGTCTGTGTTTATGGTGAAGTAATGACAGAGGACGAATTTGAACTCGTTGCTAAAGTTAATCGGTTCTTGATTGATGTTGCTAACGGCATCCTCACACATCACCCCGACCTGTATACCGCCGACAAACCAGCCTTGGGTTACCTCAACGATATGACTGAAATCTTGGAGGATACATTTAAGGACGTACTCAACCGTATAAACGAATACTGATGTACGATAAAAACAACGTCGAAATCAAGGGTGACAGCTTAGTACGTATGAGTACCGACGGTGTCGACTGGGGAATGGCCTACTATCGGAGCGGCTATTTCGAATTTGAAGACGGTCAGTGTGTTCCACAGGATCGCATCCACGCTAGTTGGTTGACCGTCATTAGACAGTGACTGTACAGCGTCTGTATACGTACCCCAATACAGACTTATCTAATATAACTTAACAAGCCGGTGTGAATAGGGTACACACACCAATTTGACAATTTTTTAACAGTGTTATGACAGAAAATTTTGATCCGCTTAACTTCAATCCGTCGGACCTCACGGCCTTTTCGGAAAACGACCAGCAATCGTACGCCGATTCGAAGATCTATCGCACTCGTCCTAGCGAGTCGGTAAGTAAGGACGGTGTGTACCGTGCCACTATTAAGATGGTGTACAATCCGTTCGACCTGAAGAACTCGATTCTCGAGCAGCAAAACTACGCGATGCAGGACGTCGACGGTTTCTTCTCGGTGGTATCTTCGCTCACTGTGAACGATCGCAGTTGTCCTATCTTCACTGCATGGAAGAAATGCCACTATGCAAAGGAAGGTGAGATGCTCAAAGAACAAGAGAAGTACTTCGAAAAGCGTTTCGCTCGTTGGTGCATCGTTCAGGTACTCGAAGACAAGAACCAGCCTGACCTCGTCGGTAAATACCTCTTCTGGAAACTCCCGAAGTCGGTTCTCGATGTGGTGAATGCAAAGATGAAGCCTTCCGAAGAAAGCGGACGTACGCCGATTCCTGTGATGGACTTCTTGTTCGGACGTTCTATCGAACTGGAGGTTAATCCCGGTCCCGACGATAAGAGTGCTCCTGAGCGTAAGACACGAGAAATCTCTTATATGTGTGAAATCTCCGACGAATGTGTATCGAACACTAATGTCGACGGTAGTCCTCTTCTCACCGGTGACGAACAAGCGGTTCTCGACAAGTACATCGAGGCAATGACGCCTGTATGGAAACTCAAAGACCCCGAAAAGCGTGCCGAGAAGATGGCAGAGATCAATGCAGATCCTAATACGGTTCAGCTGAAACAGATCTACAACACGGTACTGGCTCGTATGAAGGAGATTGTTCCCGACCTCAACGAACTGAGCTATCACGAGTGGTCGGACAACCAAAAGGAACGTGTTCAGCGCTGGCTGGATGTTGTCATGAGCGGTGGTAATCCTCTTGCAGGCACCGTTCAGGCCGCAGCACAGGTCGGTAGTACAGATGCGAATGCAGAACAGGCTAAGCCGACGACTGAGCCGAATCTCGACGACTTGCCTTTCTAAGGTCTAGTTTAGTCTAGTTTATAAATCTAAAGACGGCTGGTGATGTATACCAGCCGTCATTATTAAAAATTTGACATGAATCTTAAAAGTTTTTTGACAGTTATTTTGACAGCATCTTTGATGTTCTTTTTCCAGTCGTCTGTATTTGGTGCATACAAAGTGTCGCAGCAAGGTGAATCATTCATTAAACACAACGAAGGGCTGTCGCTGAAAGCCTATCGTGATGCAGGTGGGTGGTCTATCGGTTACGGTCATCATAGTAAATCTGTACGTCCTGGGCAAGTGATTTCTAAGGCACAAGCGGAACGCTATTTTGCAGAGGACATGGTCATCATCAACCAGACGATTAACAAATTGTTGGCAGGTAAGCCCCACAAGTTCTCACAGAAATTTATCGACGGCTTGGGTGATCTCTTGTTCAACTGTGGTGAAAATTCTGTTCGACGGTCTAAGTTCTATGCTCGTCTCGGTCGTTGTCGTAATGATAAAGACCTGAAATATGTTTGCGCTGCAGTCCGGTCGCATGCTGTACGGGCAGCGGGACATGTAGAGCGTCGCAAGAAAACTTTGGCGATGATGATCTCGTAAGTATGTGTCAAGTTGATTAGAAATAAAGTATATATTATATGAAGAAAATGTTTATTTGTGCTTTGGGTTTGATGACGATGCTGTGTGCCAATGCACAGACGTCGCTCCAGAAAGCAAAGCCTTTCGATAATGTTTATATGAGTGTCGGAGGCGGTGTTGCTACCGATAAAGGTCTAAATACAGTATCTCCAGAGAGTCCTGTATTGTCTCTAAGAGTGGGTAAACAATTGTCTCCTGTTTATAGTGCAGAAATTGAAGGTCTCGGTCTCTTTTCTACCAATAAGAGTGATAATGTTGTAACGACATCGTATCTCGGTCTTAACGGTCTTGTTAATCTTAATAACCTTTTCTGTGGTTATAATAACAAGCCCCGTACTTTTGAAGTAAGTGCCGTTGCAGGTACTGGGTGGATCCACAACTATACGCCTCATCAAAGCGATAAGTACAACAATTATTTGGGAGCGAAGACAGGTCTTGACATCGCGTTTAATCTTGGACAGAGTAAAACACATACCATAAATGTCCGTCCTGAGATTCTCTGGAACCTTTCGGAGCCCGGTAATCGTTACTCACAGCTTGCCTTTAACCGTCTTGGGAGCCAGTATCTACTGACGGTGGGCTATACCTATCATTTTAAGACGAGCAACGGTACGCATTATTTCAAGGAATACAACATTGAAACCTACGAGTCGACTATCGCACGCCTTCGTGAACAATTGAGTCATCAGGAAGTACAAGTACGAGAGGTCGTTCGTGAGGTCGTAAAAGACTCGGTTGCGAAAGATACTACATCTACTACCGCAGTATCTGCACAAGTCGTCGTGTTCTTTGCGAAGAACAGTTATAACCTTACTGAAGAGGCACAGAATGTATTGAAGAACATCTCCGGTACAGTAAATGTATATGGTTATGCTTCTCCTGAAGGTAAGAAGGAGCGCAATGATATGCTTTCGTATCTTCGTGCTGAGGTTGTCGCGCGATTCCTGAAAGCACAAGGTGTTACAGTAAAGGAAGTTGTTGGTTACGGCGCTCTCGACGAAACGTCTAATCGAGTAGCTATTGTGGTGGCTCGGTGACTCAGTGATTCTACAAATTATCGTTTGTTGTTATGACAGACGATACTTTTTTTGATTTATGTATGTCTAACGTTGAAAGATACTAATACTAGCCTTAAACTGACGTTAAAAAATGTATAATACTTGTCTTGCTCAAAATAAAGTGCTATCTTTGTATTGTAATAAAAAAAAGAACAAGAAAATGACCAACGAAGAATTTTACAAGAAGTTTAAGAAAGACCAGCTGATCGAACGTGTTATCAAGCTCGAAGAGCAATTGGCTAAGTGTGAAGGCGATTTGAAGTCGTACAAAGCTGAGGTAGAAGAGAAATCCGTCAAGTTGGCAGCACTCGAAGAGTACAAGAAAGAGTCCGACAACTGGTCTAAGGGCCTTATCAAGACGCTCCTTTCTGACGAGGATAACCGCAAGTTGTTTGTTTCAGAATTGGAAGAGCACATCAATTCGGTAATCGACGATCGTGTTCAAGACAAACTGGCTACGAAGACGCATTATTGTGATTCAGATGACGGCGGGGGTAGCTATAGCTCTATACTCTATGACGGGGTTGAAATTACCGAATTAGATAGCAGCTTGCCTTGGTAAACTATCGACGTTATGGACAAGAAGATTTATCTTATCACCTTGGTTGAAATCATTGCCTTTGAAGACCCTATCATCACTCATCATGGTGTGGTAATCGGTGATGAAACAAAGGCTCGTAAGCAGCAGCAGAAGACGATTTATGATTGTATTAACAAATGGATGGATGAGTGGGGCTATACCGACGGGGTTCTTCTCGAAGATGCTTTTATCCTTACTAAGGAAGGTAGCAGAATCAAGGTAGAGACAGAAGCCGGTGATTTAATCTATTGCGATGTTGAAGTGGTAGAAGAACTTTAATATAAAAAAAACAAAGTGGTGATGAACAAGACGTATCTCGGACAGCTACGGTGTTATTTAGAAAATACACCGAAAGAGGTGCTTGAAAAGGAATATAAAGAGTGGGCTTATCTAAACGACATCGGCCCTACTTTTCCAGACTACATAATTTTGTTTAAGCAGAGTAGACAATGACACAATATACAGACTACAATCAAATTAACTATAAGGATTACATTCTTTTTCCTAAGACGACTGTACTGTCGTGTCCGCATCCACGAGACGGTGATGTACTCGGTGTTTGTATTTTACGAAACGAAAAAGACAAGTATAAGAAAAGAACGGAAAAGTCCGCGAATGTGAACCAGGTAAGGTCACATTTAGTTGTACTAAAAGAAATCGATAATACATTATTTGTATTTGAAATCGACAAAGAAAAGAAAACAGTAAAGCCGTGTAAACGGTATCGTACGTTGACAGAGATCTTCAATTATCGATTTTATGGTCTTATTTATCATGAAAATGTTCACGACGAAGATTCGTCTTATAAAGAGTACTATAATATGATTTCGAATACAATTCAAAAATAAACAGTATGAATCGCAACAAACTTAAAGAGAACCTTTCTCGCCTCAACGAAACAGACATCGATATTCTTACATATCTGACAGAAGAATCGATTGACTGGTTCAACAATCCTAAGACATCAGACAGTGAAATTGAACACAAGTTGGGCAGTTCATTTCCAGATTATGCCGAAGATCACCCGATGACAAAGTTGTACTATAAAATCATCGACGGTGTTTATGATGCCCAGTTTTTAACGAACACCGTTTCTCCGAAAGTGTAGAAGGTCTAGTAAAGCAAGTTAACAAATTGTATGCAGATCCCTCAACGACGAATGACTTTTTTATCATACTCAGGGCTATTGTTGAGCGTGACTTTGAAGGTATTGTCGACTACTATGACTTGGACGATAATCTGACATTGGATGAGTTCTTGAAATCTGCACCAACTGAATACATTGATGTGTTAGCAGATTGGCTTGAAGAAGATGATCTGAAAACAATTATTATGTTCTGTGCTGTCTGACATGGCTATACACATAACATCGAATACAAAACCATTACGCTTACGACCATCGACTTGGTACGAACTTAGAGCTATAATAGAACAAGAGCTGGAACAACAAGGTCCGGATGCCGATCTTAATTTCATCGATACATCGTTGATCACCGATATGTCTTATTTATTCGAAGGCCTTTTCATTGCAAACATCAAAATCGACGAGTGGGACACATCGAATGTTGAAGACATGAGCGGCATGTTTGAGGATTGTTATAATTTTACTGGTACTGGTTTAGGTAAATGGGACGTATCAAATGTATATAACATGAGCCACATGTTTGAGGGTGCAGCATCGTTCGTTGGTACAGGGATTGAAAAATGGGATACTTCGAACGTTATTCACATGTCTTGGATGTTTTGTGGTGCAACATTGTATAATGGTAATCTTTCAACATGGAACACGAAGAATGTTGTAAGTATGTTCAGAATGTTTAATGATGCAAGGTCATTTTGTGGTGATGGTATTGAAAACTGGAATGTTGCTAATGTCACGGACATGCGTCACATGTTTGAGGGTGCAACAGTGTTCAATAGAAATTTGCCTAATTGGGACATATCCAATGTCAAGAGAATGGACGGCATACTTGACAATACAAAGTTGGATGTTTACACAGTGTTTTATAAACAAATTCCGACAATGCCTTACTGATTTGTGTACACGAATAACGCTATAATATCAATATGACAAAAGAAGAACGTATTAAACGTGTAGATTGTGTCGCGCAATTGCTTGGAGAAGCTAGAACAATACTGAATCACATTGTTTTTGAATACCAAGAAGGACAACCTGATCATTTTGATAAACTTCAAAAACTTGAACAAGTTATGTTGTGTAGTTGCGATAATAGTGTGAGACTAGCTTGTAATACATTGACCGAAATGGTCAACGCATATAAATTTTGTAATTTCAAAGAAACAGATGAATAGTAAACTTGTAAAATGCCCTAAGTGTGGTGGTAAAGGTTACCATACAAATTATTTCGGCGCTGTGATTACGTTAGGACTTGGTTATCTCTTTCCCGACGATAACATGTACCACATAGAATGTTCACGATGCGACGGCGACGGTTATATTAGAATTTATAAATAAAACAAAAATGAACATCAAACAAATTCTTTTCAGTGTGGGTGCGATGACACTGGCGGCACTTAGTCTCGTAACGGTAAACTGTACTAATCCAGAATACAACGAAGAAGTAGCATTTAAGACACGACCTATTTTCTTCGGTGATACAAAGGTACTCGACGAGCCGGCTAATAATTTCACAATGTATGCGCCTACAACACAGGCGGTGAAGTTCAACATCCTACCACAGAAGAAGGAATTTAAGTTCGACGACTTGCTCTCGAACGACAACACCCCGCTGGATGTGAACATGTATCTTGTTTATCAAATCAAGAAAGGACATACACCCGTTCTCCTTAGAAACTACGGAGAGACCTGGTACGGTACATTCATCGAGCCCTATTTCCGAAATAAGGTCCGCGAGTTGGTATCTACTTATTCGCCCTTTGATTTGATGAGTAATCGTGAGGTACTTGCCAAGTTCGACAATACGCTGAAGACAAGTATGGACAATTATATTAAGGAATTGTCTAAGAAACAAGGTGAGTTCCCTATTACAATCAACCAAGTTGTTACCGACCGTGTGATGCCGAACTCAGAGCAGCTACACGAGATGAATAAGACAGCTGCGGCTATCCAGGCAAAGCAGACCCAAGAGAAACGAGTGGAAATGGAGAACGCTCGTGCGAAGGCAGAAAATGCTCGTGCTATTGCAGACAAGGCCTATATGAACGCGATGAACTTGTCACCGTCGCAGTTTATCCAACTTCGTCAATGGGACGTTATCGAAAAGAAAGACGGTGCGAACATCGACGTACTGGTAGGTGGTTCTGAAGTACCTATGTGGAATATCAAACGATGAGAAAATATATGGGGTTGTCAATAATAGAATCAACCCATATATTTTTTATGATTACTTAATCCAAACGTTTTGAATTTCTCGAATTTATATCGTATCTTTGTAGTATAAAATAATAAGGTAGTTTGTTCTTAAAGGAAATCATAAACTTCTAATAAAAACGACATGAGAAAAATTACGACGGATGAATTTATTGCTAAGGCGAAGTTGATTCATGGTGATAAGTATGATTATTCAAAAGTTGAATATATTGGTGCGCTTAAAAAGGTTTGTATCATTTGTCCTGATCATGGAGAGTTTTTACAAACACCGAATAATCACACCCAAGGCCAAGGATGTCCTAAATGTAAGGGTGATAAAATTCGGGAAAGATTCAGTTCTTCTAAAGAAGAGTTTATTAAAAATGCTCGTAAAGTTCATAAGGATAAATATGATTACTCCAAAGTGAATTATGATGGTTCACTTACTAAAGTTTGCATCATTTGTCCCAAACATGGTGAGTTTTGGCAAAGACCAAATGCTCACACCCAAGGCCAAGGATGTCCTAAATGTGGTCTTCAAAATAGCCGCGAAAAGCAAGCTTCAAGAAAAGAAGAGTTTATTAAAAAGGCTCGTAAAGTTCATAAGGATAAATATGATTACTCCAAGGTGGATTATGTCAATGCAATGACAAAAGTGTGTATCATTTGTCCTGATCATGGAGAATTTTGGCAAAGACCAAATGCGCATTTAAGTGGTCATGGTTGCCCCAAACGTAAGAAAAATCAACTCTCATGTATGGATTAATTATCACGATGTAAAAATACTCATTATAAGTGTTAATGGAATGTTAAAATGGGAAGATTGCTTGGATTTCTCGAAAACATTTCATACCTTTGTATTGTAATCAAAAAGACAATGTTTCACCGCTCGTAAAAGAGCACAAAAACCAGTTTCTATTATGCCTCAGATTATTTTGTTCATCAGCGCTACCATTCTTGCTTTCACCCCTTTCATCGTTTGGATTTATGGGTACTTCAAAATTGGAAGCAACATGTTCAGCAAGGCTGAAATTTTTATGATGGCAGGGTTTGGAGTGCTTGCCGACGCCCTCTTCTACCTCCTTATCTTTTGTGTAGGTTAATAAACAAAATACTATCATGGTACTCATTCTGTTTGTAATCGGTTTGTTGGTATCTCTGGTGCTTAGCTTTGTTCGCATGCCGGAATTCTTCGAGAATGATGATGTGTTTTTGTGCATCCTTGGTATTGTAGGTATTATCCTCGGTATTGTAACTGTAGGTTTCTTTGTTGTATATGTAATTTTCTAACACCTAAAGAGCTTGCTGCAGTCGATAAGTTGGTACAAGCCTGTATTGATGCAGACTGTTTGGAGGCAAACTTGATAATTTGTAATTGAATAAACTATTATGATGACTATGATTTTCCCGTTGTTTGTAATTGTTTTGTTGGCAGTTCTGTCGTTGAGTTCTGTTCGTTCTGTACCGTTTCTCAGTAAGAAGGACCAGTTTCTGTACGGTCTTTCTGTTGTAGGTATGATCGCCGGTATCATCGGAATGGCTGTCGGTTTTGGACTTTTGGATTTCGTACTACAATGAAATTAAGCTACGACGAACTTTTGAAAGTAGATAAGTTATTAAAAGCCTGTATCGACGCTGACTACAGAGAAGGTATACTGCAGATTGTAGAATTCCTTTATGATCGTGTATACCAAACTTGATAACTTGTAGTGACGCTTTACAGCTGCGTAGTTTACTTGAACCATCTATAAAAGATATATTACTATGTTTAATATAAAACATGCCAAAACCATCGTTGTTGTAGCAACTGTTGTTGTTTGTGTACTTGCCGCTATTTGGGGTTGGTGTATGACCAAAGAAAACTGTACCGGTACTGTAGCCGGTATAGAAATGACTCAAACTGACCGTGACGAAATAATGGGTGATGATGACTTATATATGAACATTAAGCCATATTATAATTATAATGGCATGCCTTATAACACACCGGTCAGTTTCTCTACTTACCAGGACTATATTGGAGGTGGTGTAAGCATTCCACTGCATACGAGACAGAGAGTTACCGGCGATAACAATGGCACACTTTCGGTTGTATTGCTTGTTGTAACCGGTATCGTATTTGTCGGAGGGCTTATATACCTGTTCATTTTAATTAAACGTGATCACAATGAATACAAAAGAATTTTACAACGAAATCGTTGAACTAAGTAACATTATAAACAAAGCTGATGAACGTCTGCGGCAGTTGCTAGATCTTAACATTGTAAATTCCTTCAGAGTAGAAGAGCCAAGCATATTTATATGGTCTGTATAAGTCACATTGGTTGACCTACTGTCATATCTGGGTTGGAACTACAATGAATATGGACTACCTTCACCCGATCATGCCAGTTTTAATTTGAACAATGTAAAACAGTATCTATGTCGCAACAAATTAACATGACGTTCTATCATAAGCACAACTACTATGTGTCTAGATATGACCAATACGACGATAAATTGACACTAGAATGTCAATTCAATACGGATAATGGTGAATACACCTTAGATATTACACCTTCTGATTTGGTAAAATACAGAATTTCAAGTGTTGATGATGTACTAGATTTTATTTCTATGCACGGTTTTAATACGGAGTGTATTAACAAATGTCATATATTGGCTATTACGTCAGACGACGCAATGAAAGAAATGGCCGAATTGTTTCATGTATTTGACTATTGGAAAGTCCTTTCTGTAATTCAAAATTTATAATGATGACCGAGTTTCAAAGAGTACAAATTGACTTACGTGTTCTTTTAGAACTTGATGAGTATTTTATCGACGAAAATGCCGTCGGTTTACCTGAAACAATTGACTGGTTGGATTTTAATCCAGTATGTTATATCACCGACGTTACAGAAGAGCAAGTGAATCAATTGGTGGACGAACTGAACTTAGCGTTCGCATATCATCGTATCTTAAATAAATGGATTTTGTTGGACTATGAAAGTAAAAGAGGCAATTGAACTCGTTAACAGGAGAGACCGACCTTGTTATAGCGTACATGAAGCGGTGGCTCTGTTAAAGTTAGGAACACCTACATCGTCAACTGTAACTAATAGTGATAACGGATGGTATGAAATCAGTTCGTATTATTACCAGTTAGAAGATGGAATTTTAGAACTACGTGGTGTCACTAGAATTTTCGACAACGAAGACTGCGTGACGTTTTATGACGTGGGCATTCCGTGTCGTGCTTTCGTAGTAGAACAATCAAAAACAAACAAAATGAGTCTATTTAATAGTCTAAAGCAATTTCTAAATAAGTTATACAATAGTGTCACCGGTCGGAACACAAAATACACCACGATATATGGCGGCTTGTACACCTTAGAAGACGAGTACATTCTAAAACGAGGAAACGAAACATTGCTTATCCTGAGCAAGTCGTTTGACGTAACTACAAACAAAGATTTGTACCTTGTTCGCTCCGATGACGGTGTTGTTCGGATTTGTGAAGTCTCGCGTAGCGCCGATAGAATTATCATCACAATGAGATATTATAAGTACCTCCTAGACCAAAAAGAAGACGAACAGCTATATTTTTATTGTCATAAATAGTATCTAACTATAATAACAAAACAAGACAGTATCAACTTAACGATACTGTATTTTATTATGTTTAATAGACATATAAAAATTTGCCCTGTAACGCACGATTTTTCTTGGACCTTGGTAGTACCAAGCCTAGTACATTTGAGTGCGTCAGAGGGCCTTAAAAGTGCCTTTACGGGCTTGTCAGGTTTGTATATACCAGCGCGCGAACAGAAACCATCGAAATCGCCTTCAAAATTCACTGATTTTGCTCCAGAAACAAGCTGATTTACCACACGATGTGTGCTATTATATAAAGTATAAACTGTACGATAATATGACAAAAGAAGAACTATACCATAAAGCAAAAGAAGCCTACTATAACGGACAGGAGATAATGTCTGACGTAGAATTCGATGCGTTAGAGAAAGAACTCGGTCTCGAGAACAAGTCTTATGTCGGTACGAAATCCAGCACGGTATATACTGTACGGCATCCGTTTATAATGGGATCCTTATCTAAGGTTCAGGTACATAGCTTAGATGATTTTTCTAGTTACACAGAAGATATTAAAAAGTATGTCGGTGATAATGCCATAGAAGTGACGCCGAAATTCGACGGTTGTTCTTTCGAATGTGTCATCAACGCTGGCGGCACTGTGGACAGCATATCGTCTCGTGGTGATGGTAATTACGGTAAAGACTTGCGTAGTCACCTTATCAACCACATTAAAGCCATTTATAAAGAATACTATACACCTGGTAGTCAGGCAGTTATACGCGGTGAGGTACTGGTAAAACTGAAGACATTTGAAGAGAAATACAAAGATAAGTTCTCGAGTCCTCGTTCGATGGTCTCCGGTGTATTGAATAGCACATCTCACGAATACGACGACGATTTAGATATTGTTATATACGATTTTAGAGTACTAGAAAACGGTTCGTGGACAGAACGAGAATGGTATGGTCTTCCCTGTACACCTAAATTTTATAAACTTATTAAGAGCTTAAAATAATGAATCAATTATTTGAAACAGACTATGTAAGACAGCTTACTAGCACATTAGAGAAAGTCGGACAGAAAATGTCGAATAGAACAGGCATCAGTACGTTGAACTCTTACGGCATCAATTTTGTATTTCAACAGTCTTCTTCACATTCCGACGAAGTTCGACTGATGATGGTGAACGGAAAACGTGTTTATCCTAGAATGGCACTGACAGAACTACTCTGGATGCTACAAGGACGAACCGACGTACAGTGGCTTCGCGACCACGGTGTTACCTACTGGGACGAATGGGTACAGGAAGACGGTACTATCGGGAAGGCGTACGGTTATCAATTCCGAAACTTTAACGGCCTTGATCAACTTAAACAGTTGTTTGACAGTTTTACTAACAATCTATTTTCACGTCGTCATATTATCTCACTATGGAATGTTAACGACCTACCGGAAATGGCACTGGCACCTTGTATGTTCGAATATAACGTTACATTTCAGTTGGATACCGACGATGCTGGTAATACAGTACTTATACACAACTTACATGGACACATCCGAAGTAACGACGCATTCTTGGGTGCACCGTACAATTTCATATTCTGCTCTTGGTTCAACTGGTTTATAAACGGCTATTTTAAGGTCAACCACGAATGGTTCAAAAAGAAATACGGTATCGATAAAGTAAAATGTGGGAAGATCTTCTATACAGCCGATAATTTCCATATTTACGACAATCATATCGACGCTGTACAGGAATACATCGATTCGTTCTTTGCCAATACCGACGACTATATGACACAATGTTATCACACCGTAGAATGTCCGCTTGATATGACAATGTCTACTATAAACGTACCGTTGTCATTAGACGCTTATTTGTGTTATATTTTAGAGATGTACGAAAGCCGACAGATAAAGGTAAAGAAACATTTCGACGGTTCTTATACACCTCCTGTTATTAAAGCACCTATCGCAGTATAATATGAGTACTTTACAAGAACTTTATAATGACTTTAACAAATACCGTACCGAAGAGTGTGAATATGCTCTGGACGGTTTTGTTATCAAGCCTATACTCCCTGCAAGAGAACGGAATACTGATAAAGTACGACCGTCGGACTGCGTCGCTGTGAAATTTGTTCCGGAAATTCAAAAGACGAAGGTTGTAGATATTATATGGAACCAAGGTAAGACCGGAGAATACACTCCAGTCATTGTCTTCGAACCTGTCGTACTACTTGACAAAACAGTTACTAAATGTTCAGGGCACAACTACGGTTATCTTGTTGATAATCAAGTAGGTATAGGTACAGAGATTGAAGTTTCCTTAGCTGGTGACATCATTCCGTTTCTCTATAGTGTACTTGGCAACCCATCAAAGGACTTTGGTAAATCTACAGTAGATCTCGTCAAATCTACAAATAGTATTGTCGGTGACTCTGATGCCGCTACCAAATCTACGTTAGATCTTGGAAAGTTGCCAGAGAACAGTGTCGTAGAAGGTTGTCATCTAATGGGTCTTGTGAATAACCGTGTGCAGTTCACCGCGTCGACACAGACTCTGAAGATACCTAATATCGGTCCGAGCGTTGCAACTGCGCTGTACGACACTTTACAACATAACTTCGAGAGTTTAACAAATATCTTACAAATTCGACCTGAGCAGATAGAACAAGCGCTGAAAGGTAAACGAGGACAGAAAGCTGCGGAATCGTTTGAAAACTACCGTCAACAAATTACCTTAGTAGACGTCATCAAGTCACTGAATTTTGGCAAATGCGGTACTACATGCGCAAAGAAATGTGCACAGTTCATTGCCGAAGGACATGCCGATTTCGGAGGTATCGCATCGGAAGGGTACAGTTGGGTCTATAATCACCAATCACCTAAATGGTTGAAATTCAATACGTTAGTTAATGTACTTACTGGATTGGGCATTAGTATGACACAATTGATGTCGCTTAATACGTCTACAAACAAGACTACACAAGTGCCAGTGATGTTGACCGGTAGTCCGACTAAATATGTGTCGAAGAAAGAATTCTTGGAGAAGAATCCACAGTATATTCAGACAAACAGTTGGTCAGACGCGAAAGTACTGTTCACAGGTGATCTAAACTCTACATCATCTAAAATGTTGAAAGCCAATAAGTTAGGTCTACGTATAGAACTGTATTGACATAAACGTATTGACATAATAACAGTCGAGTAACTCATTATGAATTGCTCGACTGTTTTTGTGTGTATTGTATTATATTAAGTTAGTCCTGATTTGAAATAGTAAACCCGCTTTGAAATTGCGTCTGTGTATTTGTCGACTTAGGAACAGTGAAGTAAGCTTTACCTGCCGGGAGATCACGTTCCAGAACACCGAAACAAGGTTGTCCGTCATTAACAGACAACGCATAGTAAACCTCAGAGGCTGCTGCTATTTCACTTGCGGGAATTCCTGTCAATGTTCCTTTAAGGTCGTTTTTACCGAATTCCTGCGCAGCTTCTGTAGTTGCCGTTAACGTATACGTACCAGGTTCTCCGGTGAGAATAACACCGGTATTTGCAGGCACTACACGACCGATGTCTTTAAGACGAACCTTACCGTGTTCTGCATCAATCTCTGCAGCGTTTGCAACAATTCCTTCGGGAAGTTTCATTGCTTTTTCACCATAAAAAGTAGATACTTTCACAGCCGATATAGTAATCTCTTTTGTTTCTGGTACTGATACAGATACTACACTAGGTTCAGCCGTCGCCGGTGTGGGGTGAGTAGACACTACATTAGAATCACTTGTAGCTTCATTTGGTACTGTGTTAACTGTTGCAGCATGATCAGTAGACGATACAGATGCAGTATCAGACGTCACAGCATGATCAGTAATAGACGACAGTGCATTAGACAATACATTTATTGTATTACTGATAGGGTGATCACTGACAGCTACAGTCGGTTTCGGTGTAGACTCGGACGTCACCTTATCGGAAATACCAAACAGGGTCTTTGCTAGTTTATTTTTTTCTTCTGTAGAAAGTTTACTATAATCCTTTGCCAGTTCTCCAGCAAGGATATGTGTTGTTCCTGAATTTGACATATATTATACTAGTTATAAATAATAATCTCAACGATGCTCTGTGTGTTCTTCAATATCAACCATCCAACGATAATTTGTAGTTAATAAATTGTTCTAAATCTTTTGACGTGTATGTATAATACCCACCGCTTTTATAGTGTTTAAGAATTTTCAAATAACCAATAAATTCATCTGACTTTATAATACTTTCAAGTACTTCATAAGGCGCTTCTGTGAGGATATATAGCCCACTATAAACCCCTGAGCCACTTGGTACTTCAACTAATTTTATTGTTTCAACTGATTTGATAATAGTATTGATTGAATACTTTTTAAGATATACATCTTTAATCGCTTGGGTTCTGCCATATAAATACCAATTTGGATTTTGTAATTCTGTTTGCTTTTTTAATAGATCTGTTTTATGCTTAGTTAAATACTCTGCAATTTCAGGATAAGAAAATAGTTCTTCTTTTGATAATGGTTTTCCATTAGTGTCGTACGGGAAAAATCCTCTTTCCCACTTACCTGTGGATGCCTTCAATATAGGGATTGTAAATTTTTCAAATGGTACGTTCTTTATAAAAACCTTATCTGCAAGCGTTGCAAACCCATTTTTTACTTTTACAGACTTACAAGATGTATTAGTGGTTTTAATCAACTTAAGCATTGATAATTCCTTACGTCTACCAGTGTAAAACTTACCATCAATCAACATATCTTCGTATGGAATTGTATCAACATATACATTAGATTTACTTTCTTCTGAATAAACATAGTAATCTATATATCCATAAGTCTTTTGTTTATCAAACAAAGCAATCATTGTATAAGTGATTGCACCATCAAATGGTTGGTAATGGCCTAAATCAATTAAACTAACAAGATTCTTATGTTTGATAATATAATTCCGCATATTTGTTCCTGCAAGGCTTGACAACCAAGAACTTGGGGTTATATAGCACAGCTTACCATTTTTATTAAGCATACGCAGGCCTAATTCATAAAAGACCAAATAAATGTCTGTCATACCATCTTTGCCAAAGCTAAATGACTTGACATCTTCATAATTAAGGCCTAAATTGTGTACTCTCACGTATGGTGGGTTGCCAATCACAAAATCCATCATGTTATCAAAAACACTAACAGATAAAGCATTGCAATTTAATATATTCCACTTAACATCTTGAATGCCAAACCTTGAAATAACAGTATCTAAATTTAGAATACAATCATTATAAGCCACGGTGTCAATTTCAATACCATGAATATACTTTTCTAAGTCCTCTTTAAGGCCATATATTGATTCATTTCGAGTAATATAATCTTTACAATACATATCAACTATACAGCACAAAAACGCACCGTCACCACAACTATTATCAATAACATGCTTTTGTAGAATGTTCCCCTCAGTATATCCAACATGATCTAAGATGTTAGATACCAAAAAGTCTGGTGTGAATACCTGTCCACTATTCTTAACTGTCATAACTCTCACTATTTTACTTAAATTCGTTCTCCTAATTTAATTACAAATACTTTGTTTTGTTCAGGTGCTCCCCATTCTGTCTTCCCATTGGAAATGCTAATGTCATCAATCTTAAACGTCATACGTTTTTTAGTGTAGCCATAAGAGAAACAAACATCAGTGTATGGTGCCACACACATATCGGTTGGAATATCACCAAGTTCTTTAATAGTGTTCGTAATAGCCTCAACATTGGTTGCATCAATTTTACCGTTTTTCAGAGACAAAAGTCTTTTAACCCAATACGGTTTAATCTCTCGATACTCCTCAGTCTTTACACCGCCATCAATTAAGTTGTACCATTCTTTCTTGAGGGAAAGATATAAAATTTTCTTTTCTTTCATTATAAAATCTTATTAAAAGTTAGATAGACATAAAATAGGCATCTGCAATGTCGTCTACCTTCTTTAGTACACCCATTTTAGGATACAATGCCAAGAAAGTATTCGATATTAGTTCCTTCGAGGCGTTGCCCTTACCGGTGGCGTGTTTCTTCGCTTCTGAGGGCGGTACTATGGTATATGGTATATTAAGCGACTCACAAGCGCCGCGAATAAGATAATTTAGACCTGCCAAGTCGAAAACAGAAAGTGTCGATAACGAGCCGTACGAGATACCTTCCATATATACTTTCACATTCGTAGCACCCACCTTTCGAACAGCCGATTTAAGTACTGTTTTAATATGATCTGTTATATATAAGAAATTTCTTGTTTTACACACCTCGTTTTCGTGTTTGTCCGTGCTCGATACCTTATCGTACAACAAGAACTTAAAATTGCTCAATTTTATACCCTGCTCCCTTTTCGTAAGTGTATTCGGTCTTATAATATAGAACTTTATTTTTTGCTTCCCGTTCGCATTTTGTTCGTTAACACAAATACCGGTAGAGTTTATACTAGGGTCAATTCCTACTGTTATCAAATTTATTTACTATATTTGTATATTTACAATAGCTGTTTTTATACAATAAATCATACTTTTTGGCCTGATTTGTACGTTTTCTGTTTTGCATAGGGACATACAAATACATAACAAGCCCGTAAAGGCACTTTTAAGGCCCTCTGACGCACTCAAATGTAGTGACCTTGGTACTACTAAGGTCAAAGAAAAATCGTGCGTTAGAGGGCAAATTTTTGGAGGTTTTTATTTTGTACTATTTTCGACCTTTTAATTTACGAACAAGTACGTCGTTGTTGGCACTCAGTGCTTCGTTGAGTTCTGTAAGACCTATACTACCGTTCTTTTTATTTTGTTTATGAGTCGGTGTAGGTGTATCGGCATTAGAACCGGACGGTGCCGAAACGTTCATTGTCGTGTTCGAAGTGGAAGCGCCTCCGAAGTCTGCGCCACCGCCTTCTAAAGTCGCATCGGCAGCCATGCCTTGGTTCACTTCGACAACGAGTTTCTTGTCCATAATCTTCTGAACGTCCTTAACAGATTTCTTGATCATATCAAAGCGACGAACCTGCATCTTATCGGCGTTATTGATAGTCTTTTCGGCTCGTTCTATTTCTTTAACCAGTCTATTAAGAACACCGGTCAACTGCACAGCCAACGCATGGGTGAGTTTATCGACGTTTCCTAACTTTTCTGCCAGGTTGTTTAAGCTGATAGCAAAACTGTTTAGTCTATCTAAATTACCGACCTTTACGGCATTGATAGTCTGAACATACCGTTCCATAATAGCGGCATGCTGAGCGAATGTCTGATTCTGTCCCAGTTGTGCTTCGGCTTCGGCAATCTCGAGAATACCCTTTGCGAGGATAGAATAACCACCACCGCCTGCGTTCGAAGCGTTCTGTGCCGTTCTTATAAGTAGATTAAACGCTCTGTCCTGGTACATTGTAGTGTCTGCAATATCTCGCATCGAAGCCGATCCGATGCCCTTAAAGATAGCGACCATTTTCAACATACTGTTCTTGTACTCGTTTAGTACAGCTTGTAAGTTACCCAACGCGCTGCGATCGACACTCACAAAACTATTGGTCGACTGCATCGCCTTAGTAAGGGACTTTAGAATATCTCCGAAACCGTCGGTGAATGTGTCGACATCACCAGCGATGCTCTTTATATCCGAAGCATTGCTTGACAGTTCTTTTTTGTCTATATTATCCACTACAGCCGAGAAGACTGTTGTAATTGCCATTAACGAATTTACAATAGCATACTGTTGCTCTTTGCTGCCGTTAACAGTAATCTTTCTAATAAATGCGTCGGTGTTCTTTTTATTAGACGTTATTGTATCTTGTAGTGTCGAAACAGACGTATATAGTTTATTAAGTTCCTTCGACGCATCTACTATACCATCTATCGCTTTCTTAAGATCTTTTGATTCATCTGTTATATATTCTGCAATAGATGTCTCGAGACCGTTACCTGACCAGAAAGATGCAAACCAACCATGGTCGGCTTCGGTAGTACCATCAGCGTTCTTGTGTGTTTTCTCTGCACTGAACAGCCCGATAATTCCGACAATACCCCCTAATAGCGTTTTGATGTTCTGTTGCGTATTGTTGACCTGTGCATTAACAGTAGCAAAGTCTGTCTTGCTCATGTTACCGACGACGTCGACCATTGTCTTTAACGAATTCGCTACTTCTGTAACAGCCTTGCTCGCTCGCTCTACATCTGACCCGCTACCGAACCAGTCGCCACCGAAATCGCCTTGTACGTCTTTTAATACATCTAATATAGCGGTGAGAACATCTTTGATATTCTGTTGTGCTACCTTCATTGTGTCCTGTGACAGTGTAGTCGACAAGTCGATTATCGGCTTACCGTTAGCGTCATATCCTGTTATAATAGGGAATTTACCCGACGCATAATATGCCAAACATTGTGCTATCGGTGATAACGAATTGGAAATCAGTAAGATAGACTTAGACGCATTCAGTGCCGGTGCGTCTGCTGATACAATACCACCGTTCCAGCTACCGAATATAAACGTACTGTCTTTTACTGTGTTGACAAGCGCACCCCCGACCGCTTCTATTACACGTTTGATATTTATAGCAACTTGATTGAACTGGTCGTCTCCTAATGTAATGTATTCTTTTATCTTTTCACCTTCGTAGACCGGCACTTTCAGCATCGACCAGAACTGAACGCCCATCGCCAACGGTGTCAATGCTTTTCCTATTTCACCGACGGCTTTCGCTGCATTCACAGCCGGACTGTCGTTAAATGTACCTTCTTTGAATAAATCAGGATTGTCTTTAATAGTCGACACAATAGGTTCTGCAACGGCCAAGATGAGGCTTCTTACGTTGTCAGAGACCTTACTGAATGCTTCGTTACCCAAGGCGATATAACCGGTTACTGTTGTACCGTTATATACGGGTATTTTAAGTTCAGACAAGTCTTTAACACCTTCTGCCACTTTACCCAGTGAACTACCCACTTTACCGACCATCTTCGCAGCATTCTCCGCAGGCGTTTCTGTGAACCAGGATCCGCCACCAAAAAGTTCCGCATGGTCTTTAATAGTACTAACTATGGGTTCTGCAACGGCCAATATAAGACTCTTGACGTTTGTAGCAACTTTTTGGAACGTCTCATTACCTAATGCAATATAGCCTGTCAATTTAGTGCCGTTATATACAGGAATCTTAAGTTCAGCTAAGTCTTTAACACCCTGTGCTACATTACCTAACGAATTACCGACGTGTCCTACCATCTTCGCTGCATTCACAGCAGGTGTATCGACAAACGGGTTACTGAAGAAATCACCTGTTCCAAATAAGTCTGGATTGTTCTTTATCGTATCGACAAGTGGACGAGTTACCGCTGTTATTATTTTTTCTATATTAGAGGCAACAGTAGCGAATGTCTCGTCACCGATAGTAACATACCCGGCTAATTTAGTACCGTTATATATAGGAATTCTAAGATCTGCAAAGTCTTTTACTATCTGAGCGACAGGACCCAGTGACCCAATAAGGTCCATTATGGTACTACTTACTACTTTTGCGTCTAACATTAGAGACCATGGTGCATTCTCCACCATACTAGCAGCGATACCAAACATACCTGTGACAAGACCATTTACCTTATCAAAGTCTATTTCAGGTGCATTGTTCAGTATTGTAGCGGTTACAGCGATATTACGTACCATTTCACTGATAGCAAATACAAATCCGATTACACCTGCCAGTGCTACAGCACCTGCACCCAACAGCAGCGCACCCACACCGCTTGTTACAAGTGCACCCAATGCGGCGGCGATAGCGGTCACACCGGCGATAACAAGACCGCCCATCAACATCACGTCTTTGATTTCATCGGCAGATGCGATACGAGCGACTAGGGCAACCTCTTGCAGGGCTTTACCCATCAACCATGTGATACCGGCGATAGCTAGCATTGCGAGTCCACCTTGGACTAGATTACCTTTTATTTGACTTAATAAGAACATCACAGCCGACATGCCGCCGACAAACAACACCGTTATCGCTGCAAATTCTGGAACTGCCCACCACATGTCTTTGTCGTCGGCAATGAACTTACCTCCTATCAACAACGTAGCGGCAGAAATAGCAACTAACAAACCTAATGCCAGTGCCGTGGGTATGGACATGGCGATATTTGTAGCGTTCTGCTTATATATCCATGTTAGTCCGCCGACGAAACCTAATAGCAGTACACCAAATGCTATAGTATAGCCAATACCCTTAAGACCCATTAGTTCAAGTATAGCACCACCAGCCAATAGCACAGCACCTGACACAGCGACCAACAATGCAAATCCAGCAGCGACACTGAATGCGACACCGATATTCGTTGCATTCTTTTTATATATCTTAGTAATACCCCATATAAATCCCCATAGCAGTACACCGAACAGAATAACATGCGCGATACCTTTCGGACCCATCAATTCAAGTATAGCACCGCCTGCCAGGAGTAATGCGCCGGACACTGCGACAAGGATAGTAAAGTCGCGGGCATGCTTTAATGCGTCGCCTACAACAGATCCCATCATCTTATATACAAGACCGACACCTAAGAGGAACAGTCCGAGTGTTACTGTAAATGTTACAAGACCTTCTTTATTAACAAGAGGCATTAACATACCGGCGCCTAACAAAATAGCACCAGATACGGCCAGCAAGACCATAAAATCGCGACCGATCTGTACAGCTTCTTTACCCATCTTCTTTGACAGCAATATGTAGATACCGCTGACGGCGAACAAGAATGCACCTAGCGATGCAGTGAACGTTATAAGACCTACAGGGTCGATTAGTTTAGATACCAATGCACCGGCAATCATAATAGCACCCGATACAGCAACTAGCACAACGAATTGTTCGGATACTTTTAGTACATCGTCTTTAAGTAGCTTTGCCAGTCCTAAATAGACGAACGAGACACCTAATGTGAAACCACCGAGCATACCGACGAACTGCCATACATCCCCACCCTTAATATATTTTGATATATAAGAACCTATCAATAACACTGTACCGGACATTAAGACCATCTGGTTGAATGCTTCGACGTTCTTTATAGTATCTGCATTTGCTATAGCGGAGATAATACGATATGCAAATCCGACACCGATTGTCATAGCAATAAGTCCTCCTACAAACATTGTAAGTGCGTCAAGTCGAACAAACTGCATCAAGAAGCTACCTACTGCCATTGTTACGGCCGACGATAGAACAAATGTCGCGAAAGAATCCATCGAACGACCGTCAATATCAACACCGTTCATCTTCGACGCTGCTTTCGATACACCTAAGATAAACAACGGTAACGACACAGTGAAGGCCAATATCGATTTCCAAGATATTAGTAAGGACGCTGCGCTCACCGCGAGCAATGCAGCGACCGCGACACCAACTACCGCGGCGAAGACTATTGTCGACTCTTTAGCCTTATTGATAGCAGCATCGTCGATAGTAGAAAGTGTGTGTATGAAACCGCGGATGAAACGACCGACGTTCTTTCCTGTCTTCTTACCGACTACTTTATCCAGCGCTTCGAGTCCCTTCACGGCGCCAACAAGGTTCTTTATGGACTTATCGAGTCTACCGATACCAGAGTCGTTAACCAGCCGTAGTTCGTCAAATACAAGACCTAAACCAGTCGCAAGTTCTAAGTATGTGTTTAATTGATTGTGTAGCTCGTTAATATTTACCCTATTGCCTGTTAGTATATAGTCGGTAATGCCATTGATGCCTTGTACTGTTTTACGAGCTATTTTCAACTTTATAAGAGTAGACAACAGTAGTTTTAGACTGATAGCATCATTTATTCTTTCTATTGTACTATTAAATGCACTATACGTGTCGCCCACATTACCCAGCGCAGTTCTAAGTTGGTCTCTGTCTAAGTTCGGTAATGTTATAACTCTATTAACAACATCCGACATCGACGACAGAAAATTGATAAATGCTTCGTTGAATATCTTACTTGAAATTCCTAATTTCTTCTTTAATAAGAACAATTTCAAAAACGACATATCAGCTGTCTTCAACGAAGCGTCTATGAACAGGCTATACGACTTAAAAAGAGATTCAATGGTCTTAATGTTATCCATTCCACCATTTGCAATAGAAACGCTAGTACTGATAGAATTAACCAATTCGTTTGTTATACCGACAAGTAACCTTCCGAATCCTCTATTTATCTTATGTTGTGCAACGGCATTCGCTGACGTGATAATTGAATTTACAACATTTATAAAACTAACTATCAATCCTAGACCGTATTCGTCGTCGTTATTATCGTTCTTATTTAGTTCTTTTATTGAATTTACTAGATCTTGAAGTTGAGTACCGTCAAACATTCTTTTTAGTTCGGTAAATGAATCGTTAACATTGTCTACTATTTTCTTTACCTTTTCTTTATTGAAATCTCTGGGCTCAACTATTCTAAGACTTGTTAACTTATTTAGACTTTCTATTATAGTGCTTATACGATCTGAAGCTCGTTCATTATCTATTGTAGTACCTGATAAGTTATTTATCGCTTTAGCGACATCGCGAACAGTTGAAATTGCTTCTAAACTCGTAGAACTGATGTTAAATCTCGACAAATTTTCTATTAAACGGTTAAGATCGTCAATACCGTCGCCTTCTGCACGAAATGTAAGTACAATGTTAGGTACTGTTTGGTTACTGTTACTTGATATTCCACTGTTTGTCAATAACGATGCCATATAAGTTTGGATTTGACTCAGAAAATCCAATGACCTTGTTATATTAACATTTATATTAGATAAACTATCCAATATAGCATTAGATGCCGTACTTATTTTATTTTCCGCAGTAGGTCCGAATTCAACAGTAATTGCTTCAGATGTATTGCCGTCGTTTCTATTCTCTAAAGTACGTTTAATATCTGCGATAAGACTATATAACGAGTTTCTGTTCGATCCCAATGCCTGGCTTTGACGAGACAGGTCGTCACCGTCTCTCGGAGACACATCGACGCCGTACAACAAAGACACCAACGCACCGGAAACGATAGAGTCAACAAGCGACGGCCGTTCCTCGGATCCGGGTTCTTCTCCGGACGGTGTTCTGATTCCTCGTTCTCGTATTGTATCCATTAGCGATCGTGCCATTGTGTCGGTTTATATTTGTTGTATATCTAAAAATCTGCGTGTGTAGATTCTGTAAAAATGAGCTGATTTAGACGATTTCTGTTTCTGGTATCGACGTATGGAATTATAACACGTCCATAAAGGTACTTTTAAGGCTCTCTGACGCACTCAAATGTGTTGACCTTAGTACTACCAAGGTCCAACAAAAATCGTGCGTTATAGGGCAGATTTTCTAAGTTTTTGATTTGTCCTGTACAAACGTACTATATTATAGAAAAACTAATTATGATGGAATCATTTACTGACATAAATCTAGAGACGGCAATAAAGGTTGTGAACAGCCCAGAATACCATTTTAGTATGATACAAGAAGCAATCGGTATATTACGAATAAATCTTAACGATACACTAGCCCGCGATGTTGATATAACAAACTATAACGGATACGATGTGTGTACTGAGCATTACCAATTAAAAGATGGTATTTTAGGACTACGAGGTGTGTATCGTGTGCACACAGATGATATATGGGATCCAATATGGGACGAAGTACGAAAACAAAATGTAATAGCGTTTGAAGGTAAAAGACTTTCCAGAAATCGTTATGCACCGAACAAGTAGTTGATTTTGTGTGCAAACTGTACTGAAATCAATGCTGTCACATTGATTTGTGTGTACAAGTACGCTATATTCTATATATAAACAAATCAAGTTATATAAATGGAACAACCAAATTTGAATAGGTCGGTAGATCCAAGAGACTACCCTAATGTAAAGTGTGATAAATGCGGGCACGACGTATTTATGCCTGCAATGATTGTGAAGAAGATTCCTGGTGTTGTAGTAGGTAAGGCAGGGGAAGATATTAACTATCCTATGTCAGTTTTCACATGTACTAAATGCGGTACTATTATGGCTACAGATCGTAAGGCGCTTAAATTGGACGCAGAAGAAACTGTAATTGAACTATGACAAAGAAACAATTTGACATGCTCGCAAGTGAATTCCCTGAATGTAAGGAAAGTAGTCCGGAATTTTGGGATATGCTTTATGCACTTGCAGACGATAGTGAAGTAACCGATCTTGTAATGTTACCGACTGGATGCAGTGTAGACTGTGAAGATATTTTTGGTATTATTGCACCAATATATTAAGAAATGAAAAGTCAAAATTACAAGTATATTGTCGCATTCGACATCGAATGTACCGGTCTCTATCGTGAGACGGATCAGATTATCCAGTTTTCAGCTATTAAATACGATGCGAAAACAAATGACGTAGTCGACGAGATCGACCTTAAAATCCAACCGGTACAACCTTATAAGATTAGTATGGGTGCATACTTCAAACACGGTATCACACCGAAACAACTGGAACAGTACCCGCATTTTGAAGACGTCGCAGATAAGATCGTAGAGTTCTTCGGTAATCCGAAAGAGAATGCTGTACTCACTTTCAATGGTAACAGTTTTGATATTCCGTTTTTGAATGAGGAACTGGGACGATACGACAGGTCTGTCAATTTCACCGACCGAGTTATTTTCGACTCTTTCTTGATTAACAGCAGAATCAATCCGACCGACCTGGAAGGTATTTATGAAAAATACACAGGACAGTCGATGGAAGAGTCTGGTTTGAATGCTCACGACGCACTTTCGGACGTGAAGGCCACGTTTGAGGTATTTAATAAACAAAAAGAACAAACCGATAACTTGGTAGTGCCTATTATCGTTACCGACAATTCGTTGAAAACATTCCGAGACGGTGCCGTCGTGTTCAATTTCGGTAAATATCGGAGTTGTGACGTACAAAAAATTCATAAAATCGATCCTAGCTACATCGACTGGTGCCTCAGCGACAAATGTAATATGTCAGACGAATTCAAAACAGTATTAAAACAACTTTGTGGTCTTTAACAAAACAAAATATGACAAAACAACAACAAATCGGCAATGCAGCCGAACTCGCCGTTCTTGCACGCTTTGTAGAGGCAGGATATACAGTCAACGTACCTTATGGCTGCGACGCACGTTATGATTTTATTGTAGAATCAGAATATGGTAAACTGTATAAGGTACAAGTAAAACACGGTCGTGTAAGAACAATCCATGGACGAGACTATGTAAAGTTCAACACCGCATCGTGGGCCGGTAGTACAGAAAAGACACGAAACTACGTCGGTGAATGTGACTTTATTGCAGTATGGTGTTCTGAATTGAGCCGACTATTTACTATACCGTGTACAGAAGAATACAATAATAAGCGTAATATGACGTTGCTCCTCGACGACGGTGATCCTAAGCAGTATGCAAAGGTAAAGAGTCATAAGGCGTCGACGTTTGAAATTTTTAAGTAAAATTATGGGAAGACTGAGAGATTTTTTAGAACAGTGGCGCGATGCGCACGTAGTAAGTGAACGACGCGGTGAACCTATTGATATGCAATGGGTTAACGACGAACGACCGATGATGACACAGGACGGTCGACAAGTGATTATCACAGAAGTCGATATGGAAAAAGTGCCCAACGAGATTGTCGGTAGTGTCAGTCAATTCGGTAAGCTGTGTGATTACAGATGGTCGGAAGACGGTACATGTGTACATGCTACGGATCGTCATAATAACCCGGTTAAACCGGCAAATAAAGACAATTTGGTGAAAGCACAATAAATTTGGTAGTTTACAATGGCGCTACACATCACTTCAAAAACTAGACCTTTATATGTTCCGGAACGGACATATCAACGACCAACTTCACGAGATGAATTGAAGGAACTAATACGTCAGGAACTACGACGTCAAGGTCCGGATGCTGATTTGAATCACATTGACGTATCAGAGATCACCGACATGTCTTGGTTGTTATGTTATTTCTATATAAGGAACATCAAGATAGATAGTTGGAACGTTAGCAATGTTCAGACGATGGAATTTATGTTCTACGGTTGTGATAATTTTACAGGTGTCGGTTTAGACAATTGGAACACTTCAAATGTGACTAATATGTCATACATGTTCCGTGATTGTGATGCTATTGTAAAACTACCTCGTTGGTATACCGACTTTGTTGACTTAGATCATAATTCAGGCAATGATAGTAAAGATGAGTTTTATTGGGCAATGACTACTTTAGCTTTATTTTTTATAGGCACCATAGTCATTCCTATAATAGCGTATATTGTTTTTGAAAAATAATGTCAATAAATCGACATCGTGGATTCAATTTATATAATATGATCACAATAATTTGCGCTCTTGATGAGAACAGGGCTATCGGTTACGAAGGTCACATGCTTTTTCATTTGCGAGGCGATTTGCAACGTTTAAAAGCACTCACTTCCGGACACACTGTAATCATGGGACGGAAGACTTTCGAGTCGCTACCGAAGGGTGCTCTTCCTAATCGTCGAAACTTTGTGGTTAGTCGTTCACTTAGAGATGCACCGGAAGGTACTCAGTTGTTTCATTCTTTAGAGACTGCATTAGTAGGAGCGTACGATGACGACCAAGTATTTATTATCGGCGGTGCGTCAATCTACAAAGCGGCATTACCCCTGGCAGACAGACTATGTTTGACACACATTGAAGGGGCAGCACCGGAAGCCGATACTTTTTTTCCGAACGTCGACTACAATGATTGGGAGTGTACATTCAGAGAGTCACATACAGCCGACGAGCACAACGAACAACCTTATACATTTGTAGACTATGTGCGTATCAAATAAGCAGATTTTTAGACCTACTTCTAAAGAACAATTACAGTCTATAATAGAACAAAGGAAGTCAGGATGTGGTCTACAAGACCTCTCCTCTCCAAGTAGTGGACCACGAAGTGAAAACAGAAGTTCTGAGCAAACTGTAACATTAAATGTTGAGGAGTGGAAAACATTAAAAGGTATAATAGAACGTGGGCTTGACAATACACCTGTAGGATTATGGAAAAAGAATATACAAGAATATCAAAAATTGTTTACTAAGCTTAACCCACAGCTTTCATCTTTTATTTAATTTCATATATGAATGGTAGTACTAAAACAGTGAGACCAACTACAAAAGCCGAGTTACGTTCTGTCATAAAACAAGAGCTGGAACGTCAAGGTTGGGATGCTGACTTGAACCATATCGATACGTCTCTTATAACAGATATGTCTGATTTGTTTTGGACGCTCAATCCTAGAAGCATCAAAATCGACAAGTGGGATGTTAGCAATGTAACAAACATGTCTGAGATGTTCTGTCATTGTACCTGTTTAGATTGTAATCTGTCTAAATGGGATGTGTCGAAAGTGACGGATATGTCACACATGTTTGATTGGTGTTTATGTTTCAATAGTGATCTGTCTCGTTGGGACGTCAGCAATGTAACGAACATGGAGTTCATGTTTGAGGATTGTTTATTTTTCAACAGCGACTTGTCTAGTTGGAACGTATCCAAGGTCACCAACATGTCACACATGTTTTACAATTGTGGCATCTTCAATTCCGACCTGATCTATTGGGATGTCCACAACGTCAAAAGTATGTGGTGCATGTTCTTTAATTGTAGAAAATTCAACGGTAACCTGTTCTATTGGAACGTGTCCAATGTGAGGGATATGTCTGCGATGTTCTACTGTTGTTTGAATTTTAATTCAGACTTGTCTGGTTGGAACACATCGAACGTTCAGCACAACAAATTCATGTTTGATAAGTGTACTAAGATGCTACCTGAATACTATCCACAATTTGATCAATATGTCAATACACATCACATCTCGGACGAAATCGCTTGTAGTGAGACCTGCGACGAAAGATGAACTTAGGTCTCTTATAGAAAAGGAACTATATTATCAAGGTATCGATGCCGACTTGAATTTTATAGATACATCGTTGATTACAGACATGTCTAATTTATTTAATTCACTTGACATCCGAAATATCAAAATAGACAAATGGGACGTGTCGAAGGTGAGAAATATGAGCGGCATGTTCAGTAATTGTTGGAAATTTAGTTGTGATTTGTCTAGTTGGAATGTGTCCAATGTAACAGACACGTCTCAGATGTTCTATATGTGTGAAAACTTTAATTGTGATTTGTCTGGTTGGTATATATCTAATAAAGTTGATGCGCTTCTAATGTTTGTAGCTTGCTATAAGATGCCAGAGGAATACTATCCTCAATTTGAGATTCGTACTAGACATTAACAATATATAGTATATAAAATTAAAACGTTAAATGAGTATGTTAAACAAAATATATACTGTAAGTTACAGTAAGATGCACTCAGTTTATTTGAGTTGTGAGACTAAAATAGCATTTAATCGGTATGAAGCCCAAAAGATATTTGACGACTGGGTTCGTGAAATTGCAGATCATGAATATTCAAAATTTAAGTATAGAGTACTAGATTATCTCGGAGAGTCTAGTATGAGTTGGTATAATTATCTTTTGGATAAAAGAGACTTTATACTGATTGAAGAACATGATGTTTAGTAGTTCGGACTAGTAAACTACGTTGATTTTGTTCGTAAAGTTCACTATATTCTATATAAGAATAAAAGTATAAATAATGATCTTAGATAGAACCTGGAATAAGCGAGACAAAAAGCTCAGTATTTCATATATTACAAAGGATGGTAAACGCGACTTCATCACTAAGTATCTTAGTTACATTCCGTCGTACGAGTATGATCCGGACGGTGAGTACGATACCTGGGACGGGCAAAAGGCAAAACGTGTAAACAAGAAGACCTCCGAGTACAATCCTAATACGTTTGATATATTAGAATATATTTATAATAACAAAGAGGAATTCGCACCGTTGTTCGAGAACAATTATCCTAATCTATATACATTCGATATTGAAACAGAGGTATCGGACGAGTTTCCGGACCCCGAAATCGCAGACCAACGAGTGACCGCTATTTCTGTAGTAGGACATAATTTGAGTTGTATCGTATACGGTCTACACAGACTATCACCGGAGTCTATCACATTACTGAAAGAGCGATATATTTCATGGATCCGCGATAACAAGTTTGCAATGTCGATTGTAGAGCAGTCGGGACAGAAAGTAGAAGACTATATTAAGGTCTATTATAAAGCATTTTCTTCAGAAGAGGAATTGTTAGAAGAATTCTTTAACAAAGTAGTACCCAACACACCGGTCCTTGCAGGTTGGAATTCATATCGTTTCGACTGGATGTATCTTACGACACGTATTAAGCGACTGTTCGGTGCTACTACAGCAAAAAACATGATCTACAATGCCTCGCCTACAAGGGAGGTTACAAAGATAGCATGGAAAGAACTCGACGGTACGTCGTACAGTCTACCGGCGCCTCAACACAGTGTTGTGTTAGACTATATGGAAATCTGTAAACAGTACGACAGAATTCTGGTACCGTACGAGTCGTTTTCGTTGGATTATGTATCGTCCAGGGCAGTCGACGCACACAAGATCAAGTACGACGGTTCCTTGCAACAACTTTACGAACGTGATGTAGAATGGTATTACTACTATAATGCTGTCGATAGTTTATTGGTACAGCTGATTCATAGAAAACTGAAGTCACTGGAAGTACCGTGTTCTATGTCTACCAGTACAATGATTACGTTGAAAGACGCTTTCGGACAGGTAGCGATCACAAATGCGAACATGTTCTATGAGTTTTATGATAACAATAAAGTAATCGTATACAACTGGGACCATACCGTTCGCGAAAAGAAGCCGTACAAAGGTGCTTTCTGTGATTGCATCTCCGGTCACTATACGTGGAACGTATGCTACGACTTTGCGTCACTTTATCCGTCGCAGATTCAAACCTGTAATCTGTCGTTCGACAACATTGTAACTGACGAAAATGGCGATAAGTTCAACGAAGAGGAACTCGAAAAGTTCAGAAAAGACCCAAACTATTTCGTTACTGTAAACGGCAATGTGTACAAAAACGATAAAGAATATACGTTCAAGAAAATGCAGCGTCGTATGAAAAAGCAACGCGACGAGTTTAAGTATACAGGACAACGTATTGATTCTGAACTACTTACGTATATCGACAGTCTAATTAAATCTAAACAACAATGACAAAGAAAGTATTTATCAGTCAACCGATGAACGGTCTATCTAATATAGAGATTTTGGCAGTCCGTAATAGAATTAAAGATAAATTTGAGTCTACTGGGTGGACTGTACTGGAGTCCTATTTTGGTAACGATTTTGAAAATTCCAATGTACCGAACAAAGGACTGCTGTATTTGGGAGAATCACTAAAATTGATGGCGCAGGCCGACCTCGTTTACTTCTGTAAGGGTTGGGAGAAAGCACGTGGTTGTGTGATTGAACGCCAAGCGGCAGATGCATACGGTATTGAATGTGTTTTTGAGAAATAACGAAGTTCAATCAACGAAGTTAAAACAACGAACAATGGCAATTCACATCACGTCAAGGACGAAATCAGTTCGGGTACAACCAACAACAAAATACGAACTCAGAGACATCATCGCGGAAGAAATCAAACGTCAAGGACCGGATGCCGACTTGAATCATATAGATACGTCGCTAATTACAGACATGTCTATGTTGTTTGGTATGATTAACATTGGGAACATCAAAGTAGACCAGTGGAACGTCTCGAATGTGACGAACATGGACAAGCTGTTTTGTGGTTGTATAAAGTTTAACTGTGATCTTTCTCGGTGGGACGTATCGAATGTTACAGATATGGACTCTATGTTTGATTGTTGTATCAAATTCAACCGTGACTTGTCTGGATGGGATGTCAGCAATGTAGAATATCATCGTTCTATGTTCTATAACTGTCCTATAAAGGAGTCATATAAACCAAAATTTAGCAATAGTGATATGTCATCTGACAGGGTTAATGAATTAAATAGGATTATGAGAGAGTTATTTGGCAATAGATGATATTTAGATTAAACAATAAGATATGGAACAAAAATACAAAATCATCCAAGACGAGACTATTCGTCACGAAGGTCGTACGTTGTACCGTATTCAGGCTGTAAAGGACTTCAACGACGTCAAGTCGGGTGATAGGGGTGGGTGGATCCAAAAAGAGAAAAATCTATCCCAGGACGGTTTATGCTGGCTATATAACGATGCAAAGGCGTACGACGATGCAAAGGTAGAAAAAAATGCGACATTGAGAGATAATGTTCAAGCTTTCGGCAATGCGTACATTGGCGGGAATGTAAAATGTAGTGAGAACGTCATTATTAAGGACAATGCAAGGCTGTTCGGTGATGTAATCCTACAGTATTTTGTACAAGTGTATGAAAATGCTCATATAGCAGATAGAGTTGTAGTTAGTAAACATGCACAGATCCACGGCAATGCCAGTCTTAGCGGTGATGTATATGTCGGTGATAATGTCAACATTTACGATCATGCCATGCTTACCGGACTTACTTATGTCGAAGATGATGTTGTAATTTACGGTAACGTTATTTTAGGTTCTGACGACATTATCTGTGGTGACGCGGTTATCGACAACAATAAGTCATTCTTAACATTTGTTGTAAATGAAGATGATGAACGTAAGCACGTTGTGACGTATAGTGCATCGAATATGATGTGGTCACTCGACTGGCTGTGTAGTTTGACTACGGAGGAGTTTTTGAAGCACGAAAGTACTGTTAGTGAATATGCTTATCAGCTTGCACAGCAATACGTTGGTGTTGTGAAGTCGATTTATTTCGATACAAAACAACAAAATTTGTAGACCGATACTGATTTTACTACTAATAGAGACTATTATTATAAATGTGAGTGACAACAAAACAACATGGCAATAATTTTTTAGAGTATACATTGATTTTGTATGTGAAACATGCTATATTATAAATGTAAGTAACACATCAAGTATGTAACAACAAAAGTTTAACAAATAAATGCCTACTTCTGTAGGCTAATACTTCCGTAACTCAGTAGGTTAGAGTAGTATCCTTATAAGATAAAAGTCACGGGTTCAAGTCCCGTCGGAAGTACATTCGCTGATGTATAAATACTTTCAGTTTCGGGATTTGTTTTCCTAAGATGAAGAACATTTCCTGCGTTAAGTTACAAAACCGTCCAGTCAGAAGCCATAAATTTGTAATGAATCATATACTATAATAGCGGTTGAGGACGGATTATAGTATATACAATGCTCGAATGGTGTAATTGGAAGCCACGAAACACTTAAACTGTTTTGGTCAGTAGACCGTACGGGTTCGAGTCCCGTTTCGAGTACCAAATAGTAACAGTAAACAATCAAGTAGGTCATGAGTTTGAAGATTGAGATTGGTAGAGGACTTAAAGAAGAACACCGTAAAGGTATGAGTTCTGAATATGAAGATATTAGTCTTCTTACTGATATTAACTTTCTTTATAGGTATTTCGCAGGACATCCGTGTGGAGAAAACTGTATTCATAATACACCAATTACAAAAGAAGAAATTGAGTATTTAGTTGAGGACTGTACACTTGTATTAGAAGATCACAGTATGTGTACCGAATTGTTACCGACAACAGATCATTTCTTATATGTACCGTCAAAATACAATAATAATTATTTTAAGGGTATAAAGAAGGTATTAGATGTATTTCAAGAGATTCTTAAAAACTATAACGACGATTATATCTATAGTATCACGTTTACTTACTAAAACTAATACACATTTATAACACGATAGTGGTATTGCACAGGCAGCTTGGCAGAGTGGACGAATGCTTAAAGGTGATGGCGCCAACGTCATAGGTTCGAATCCTATACTGTCTGAATAAGGACTTGTAGCTCAGTGGTATAGAAGCAGCTCCCTCATAAGGAGAAGGTCGTAGGTTCAATCCCTACCGGGTCCACAATAGATCTATAGTAAATGACTAGTATTATACTTTACCTGATACTAATAAGACCTACAAGTGCCCAGTCACTAGAAACTGGCGTGTATATGTTTTTTCGCATACTATCAACATATATAACGTACTATAAGAGTATGCAAAATTGGTAAACGTAAAGGGTTACCGAGTATCCTAAACTAATTAGGTTTCTATCATACAGCCGTAGAAGATAGAGTAATTAAATGTTCCAAATCTCGGAGTAATCATTATTGCTAAGTCGCGAATTAGTATTAGTGAGCTGCGGTGGTAACGTTATAACCTACTTAATTGCCGGAATGATGAAATTGGTATACATGAGAGATTTAGAATCTCTTGAACGTTAGAGTTCGTGTGGGTTCGACTCCCGCTTCTGGCACCAAATAGTAACAGTAAACGCTGATTTTGTTCGCAAAATAGACTATATAATATATAACAAATCAAGTTAGAAACAAGACCAGTAAAAATTACAAATTATGTTGTACACAGAAATGAAATCTGGCTATCCTGCCGATAGTGACAGAGACGAGTTTGTTATGTTTTGTGCATATTCAAAGTTCAGCAATCCAGATAACATTATCGATTTCGTAGAAACATTGCCGTATCTGTATCATAATGAATGTGCCCCACTCGATGAAATTGAAGTGATGTTCGACCATTCTGATTATAACAAGTTCCGCATCGTACTTTATGCGTTCGGTCGGTCCATTACTGAGTATGTTGTTTCAGAGAAAAACGGTAAGTTGGTTGTCGCTATAAACGATGCGTACTACAACGAACGAGTAAATGAGTTGTATTATGAACCTATCAAGCGACATGCTGGATTATATTAGTAGATATGGCGCTGAAAAGATTTCAACTGTGTTCAATTTTATTGCCTTACAATAAAGATCACAAGAAACGAAAGTACATCAAGGCCGGAGAAAGAAAATGGTTGAAGAATCAGCTAAACCGGTACTTGCGGTACAAAAAGGAATTTGACTGTACATCTGAAGAACTTGGTGGACTTTATAAGTTCAAAAGAGTCTATAAAGGTTATGACTAAATACGTTAAAATATGATGCAGTATGTACCAGGTATTGTGTTGTCTCTCATTGAGTTACGCACGTTGTTCAATACACAGTACTATGATTACGATGTAGACTACGGAGGCTATAACGTACACAGATACCCTAATAGGAATTTCCGAGTTAAACTGTGGCATGTACTGTTGTTGCTTATCGGTAACGTACATTACCTTTGTTTCGTTACGTTGCTGGTATTCATTCTTTTTTATCTAAAGAAGATGGATAGTGGGATGCATCCACACAACGAGAAAGAAACCTACTGGGTATATAACGACCATGTAGTAATTAATGCTTATAAAAAAGTCCGTAAGGTACTAAATTATGAATTTAATGACTGACTACGCTGATTTTTCTTGTAAACTACGATATTATTATAAATAGAACAATACTGGTGTCGTGCTGAGCACAGAATTAACCTCAAACAGACAGTTGTTCAACGTGTAAAACAGGACATTTTTGTAGTTTATGTGGGCATAGAAAAACTACATGTGCGGTGTCTAGCTCAAAGATTGGTAGAACATTGATGTTTTGAATCAAGAGATGCAGGTTCGAATCCTACGACACTGTCAATAAGCACAACGGCCTCTGATTCAAGCATTCCACCCGGCGGTGTGTAGCGTTTGACCGTCAACCGGACACTTAGCTCAGTTGGTTAGAGCCGAATTCAAGTTAGTTTAACCTCCTTTCTCTAGTTTGTTTTCCAGGGTCGTAGGTTCGAGTCCTACAGTGTCCACAACAGTACCTGACTATTTACGGTCGGTGGTCTTTGAAGACCTTGCGTAGGTGGAGCGCAGTCGATTTTCCACCATCATGTTGTCCTTAGTTCAGTCGGTTAGAACGTCAGATTGTGGTTCTGAAGGTCATGGGTTCGAACCCCATAGGACACCCTCAACGAATGTAGTTTAATTAGAACAGTTTATGACACTGTTAAAGTCTAAATTAGACTACACCTGCTTCCTTAATGTCACTAACGTGATATACTGGAAGCATTCGCTTCCTTAGCACAATGGTAGTGCACCATATTTGTAACATGGTGGTTGTCAGTTCGAGTCTGATGGGAAGCTCTAATTGGTAAAATTATGATAATACAGAGCAAGTATACAAAGACATTTCATTCGACGAATATAACACACCAGAAATACGACACGTTATACAACTTTGCTGTACTTATTCGGAATCATAAGAATACTGTTTCGCGATACGTTAATGAACATCTCTTGTATTACCTTGATTGTAGCAAGTTTCAATTCATTAAAGAAATGATAGAATGCTATGATGGAGAAATATCAAGTTCATTTTATCTGCAACTCTACACACATGTATTCAATTGTTATCAGAACAAGTTTGATGCAATTCAAAGAAAGTTGAGATTTGAAGTTAATGAGTTCAATGGATTTGAATTTTATAAACGTGATTCACAAAACCATAAGAAAGGTGATTTAAAAAGAGTTCTTATTAAGAAGAAACAAACGCCTTTATCCATTTGTCTCACTTATCTTGCAAGGTATGGTACTGAAAACATCATTGATTATATCAAAGATAACCTCGACAAGTGTGATGATAAGAAACGTGAGTTCTATCACAACATATTAAGATGCTGTAATAAATTCGGATTTGAACGATTATACAAGTTAGCACTGTCAAAAAGAAAACGTATTATTGAATGCTATTCTGTACATCCTATCGAGTTCAAGTCATTATCCTTCGGTGGTAGAAGTAGGAAAAAGCGTATTGTTGAGTTTAATAAGAGGTTCGGTTCGAAGATCAACTCATTCATAAGCCTTAGCGGTTTCAATAGGAAATCATTCGATATTCCCGTTAAATACCATAAAGGTTATCATGGTAACATGAGAGATTACCAGAAGTCATCAAACAATCATGATTATGTTATTACCTTTGACGAGAGAAATCATCAAGTGAAGGTAAACATTTGTAAGGGCGGTGAAAGACATATTCCAGAGCCAAATGGAAAGACCGTTGGAATTGACGTGAATTGTAAGCATAATTTATTCAGCTTATCAGATGAAACAACCTATGATTACAATAGAAAACTTGTTAATGACTATTGTAAGTTGTTACGCGATATTGATAGGCTTAAATCCAAAGATAAGAATTATACTATTGGCAAGAGAAAACAGTGTAGACTCAATAAGTTAAAGGAAAAGATTGTTAAGTTTGAACAACAAACTATCTCTACAATGTGTAAGAACTTACAAACACAAGGGTTTGGTCACATTGTAATGGAGAATCTTGATAACAGTTTTGGTAAGTGCTACATTAAAGACCTAGAAAATGAAAATGTGAACTATAATCGTAAAGTTAGTTTTATTGGTTTGAGTAGCTTAAAGCAATTGGTTGAACATATTGCGAGAAAGTATAACATTGCTGTTTCAACAGTTCACGCAAGTTATACATCAAAGATGTGTCCTATATGCGGATGTATTGATAGTGGTAATAGACTAACTCAAGAAACATTTGAATGCGTTGAATGCGGACATAAAGATAATGCTGATTTCAATGCAGCAAAGAATATAAGAAACAGAGTTCTTGTAACCGTGTTACGAGATAAGCTCTTAAAACAACTTGATAATGGTGCATACGAACCAAAATCACGTAAACGTGAGAAGGTGAAAGAAGTATTGTTATCGTTTCGAATAGACTTGCAAGAGTTTGTAAGAAGTGAATGTATAGAAAGTAGTGTGACTACTTTTGACTATATTTAATTTTTCGAAGAAGCAAGAAGTGAAAACTAAATGTAATGATTTGAATTTTCATGTACGTCAAATCATACACCTTCCGCATTTATTAGGAAGATTGGCAGAGTGGTTTAATGCAGCAGTCTTGAAAACTGTCGGTCGGTAACACGACCCGTCGGTTCAAATCCGGCATCTTCCGCGACAGTGCCCGACAGCTACTATTTTTTTATAAAAAATATAGCCTAATAGTCGGTGATTTGTATAAAATACAAGTTTTACATGACGATGTGTAGCCTTTCATCGTACAGGTCTTATATTCAGTCATGAATGATATAAGATCCCACGCTGTAGCCTAATAGGTTAAGGTACTTGCTTTGGGAGCAAGTGAGTGTGAGTTCGAATCCCACCAGCGTGACTATTTATGTATAAAACATAATAATTGTATTGTTGTGTAATTGGTTAGCACATTTGATTTTGGTTCAAAGAGTTGGAGTTCAGATCTATGTGTCACAAGTTCAATTCTTGTAGATACCACACCTACATGCGGCTATAATTCAATTGAATAGAATATCCCTCTTCTAAAGGGACTACCTGGGTTTGAATCCCAGTGGCCGTACTAAAATTAGAATGTCTATATGTCGCTGCAGAGGCAATAGAATCGTACCATTATCACGTAAAACTGATATAGATCAACGTATATCTAGATGACTAATAACAACATCATGGGTGTTGGGAAAGTTATTGCTTATCCTGACGTAAGCATTGCTATTGAATGTCTGCCAGAGGGTTTCTTGTTCGTTCCTCGGCAGACATTTTTTGTTATATATTGTGCTGATTTGTGCGGTTTCTGTTTCGCGTACTGACGTGTAGAAACGTAACAAGCCCATAAAGGCACTTTTAAGGCTCTCTAACGCACTCAAATGTACTGACCTTAGTAACAGTAAGGTCAAAGAAAAATCGTGCGTCAGAGGGCAAATTTTTGTAGGTTTCACAAGTACGTGTTATGCTTCAAAAAGGAACACTCGTACAGTCTTTCGTACAAGTGTTCTATGAATGTCAAAGTTTATAGCGTTTATTGACGGTTATCGATATAATATAGTGTTCTAGTTCTTTTAACAGTGCCGGACGAATATCGAAAGCGATTGTTTTGGTATAGCTTTCTTTCTCACCGTCGTCTTGCAACATATAATCCATTACTACGGGTATAGTGATGTCTTTATTGGAATCTATCGTACTATATTGGTATTTATCGTATTTGTTACATTGAAGCGACTCCGCTGCTTTTAATTCCGGATATAATACCGCACCGAACCTCTTAGATAGGAATTCTGTACCGGGCTGACTGTTCTTCGCAGGGTTCTTGATCTTATCGTCGGATGTGACCGGAATATCGGCGTATCTATAAATATCGGAGACCGTATTATATACAAATGTGTCTAAAAAGTCTGGGTCGTCGTACTTTATACTGTCTAAATTATTTAATACATCGACGTTTTGTTCGGCTGTATTGTTCGCGTCTAATCGATCGTCTGTTTTTAGTACTAAATTATTATCTTCTAATACTAAGTTTAGTACCTTATTCGACACTACTTTTATCGTACCGGAATTGACATAACTTAATATAATGTTCTTGTCGCTTATTCTGTACCGATACGGCAACGGCAACTGAAGATCGCTACCCAGTATTTTATTGCTGACAATATTGTACTTTGATTTTCCATCGTTCGATAGCCCAGTATTCTTCTTATAAACAGCCAAGTCTTTCATTCGCTGCTGCGGACTGTCGTAATAGTAAGACTTACCGGTGTACGGATCTGTCGTTCTAAAATAGATAAACTGTCCTAACGTCTGCGCTCGTGCCGTTTTAGTATCGTCTTTTATATGAAACGGTGTTCTTTCGTAGTCGCCTATTCTGTATTCGTAATAGTCTGCGTTTGTACACAGCAACGGTGTCTTTACGTCGCCCGGGAATATACTATACAGATTCAGATTCGTATCGTTCTCGTTCTTTATAACAAGATTAAAACGTTTCTGAGCGTACCCCGATGTCAGTTCTTCGTGGTCGAACGAGATGTGCGCATGGTTGTTACGGTGCAGTTCTACTTTCTTGTCGTCGTATTCGAGGTACACTTTCAGATTAGAATGCAGCTCCGATTCGATGAGGGCTTTGTACTGTTGTAGTTCAGAATTCAGATCTGTTAGTTTATCCTTTAACGACAACATTTTACTGTCCTTGTCCGTAAATCCGGAATAGATGTTCTCGGGTGTATGGTAGAACTTACGGTCTTTGTCTAGAATCTTATCGTCGACATGTTCTTGATAGCCTTCGTTCAGTAGGTGTCGTATAAAGGCAGACTCTATTAAATCGGCGTTATTTTGTGTAACAATGTTATATATACTCGTAACGTCGGCATATTCCTGGGGGAATTGAATAACAAATTCCTCACTCCACGGTGTATACAGGTCGATAAACGGTTGTCCGATAGAGTATTTGTATCTAAAACGGATAGTAACATCTTCTCCGACGACAATAGGAATATCCAGTTGGTTCCATCGTACGCCGACGTCTTGTCCTTCTTTGAAGACCGGTTTGTATGCCCCGGTGACACTGTCGAATACAATAGACCGCTCTCTTTCTACGCTCTGCTGCTTGTTCCATACCGACAACGATGTTTCACCTCGTGTATTGATACCGGTGATAGCCGTATTATTAGAACTTGTATTCGAATACTTGTACTCTATATCTAGCCCGATAACATTGATGTCTTCGTTGTAGGTATCTTTTAACGTCGTCTCTAATGTATCGTACGAAGTAACACCGCGGACAGCGAATTTAGGACTTTCGAAACCGTAAATGTCGTCTTTGACGTTATTGATATTGTCTATAATAGAAATATACTGTTTCTGCAACGCGATTCGCTCTTCGTATTTCTTACTTATATCCTTTTTTAATTCGGTAGTGTTTGAAGTGCCTTCGAGTATCTTGGTCTGCGCATTGTCGATACTACTCTGCAGGGCAGTCAACGACGCATTGATGTTCTGTTTTTGTTTATGTAAGTTAATAACATCTTTAGAACTGTTGTTGTCGATAAGATGCTTGTTTATCTGCACCACTTGGACATTATCTCGAACAAAGGTAGCACTAACAATACTTTTTATAGTATCGGAAGTTACTATCTCACTGATAATGAAATTGTTAAAGTTACGAATAGACGGATAGGCTACTTCTGTTAGTCCTAATATAATATCACCGATGTTACGACAGTATTTTTTATAGTACTGAATGTAGTTCATTCGAACGTCGTTATCGTACACATACTGGTTGTTTCTGTCCTTCACAAAGACCTTTTCAAGGTCGACCAGGAACGGTTTACTGAACTCGCCGCGGACGTTATTGACAACAGATCCGATAAAGACACAGATGTACCTGTTTTCTTCCAGCGGTATGTCGACGTATCTAAATTCCGAAAAGCTTTCGTTATATAATACAAAATACATACCGTCGTCCTCGTTTATCGGTTGAAGAACAGTGTGACCGATTTCCTCTTCTACCTCTATATAGAACTCTTTATCGCCGCGATTACTGTTTTCTAATTTAGTTATCTTATATACGACATTACGACCCGGAATAGTCAACTTATCGCCGATGCGAAGATACTGTTCTATGGCGTTATCCTCTGTTCCGGTGTACTTAAACGTATTTATTCGTATACGATAAGTGTTATTCAGTCCGTCAATATGACTGTTGTCTAGTCGGGTGACGTCTAAGATCTCGAATCTGCTGTCGTACTTATTGTATTTCGTCGGTGCGGTGATGTGTGCGTCGTATTCGTCGTAGTCACGACCGGGTACGTAGTTAAACAATGCTTGTTTGTATTCCTTGTACGACTGCAGATTACTACCCGACAACAACGTAAACAGTTCCGGACTATAGATTACAATCTTCTTATATACATATTCGTTTATCGTATCGGGAATGTTCTGTACATTCAGTCGAAGGTACATATACGGCGATACAAGGTCTTTGAGGAAATTGTTATCGCGGATGTGAACGTGACCCGAGTCGACATAGTCCGGTTTATTAGGTACGGAGTTACCCACAGCCAGCTCTATTTTGTGCATATTGTCGGCATGTGTCAGCCATGCGGAACCTGTCTTGTTTAGATTCACCAACGACTCGATAGAACTGGAGAGTTCCTCTACCTTATTGTCTAAATAAAGCAACGAAGGAATACGGTATTCGGTATCGTCTTCTAATTTAATAGAAATTTCGGGTGATCTCGACAGTAGACTTTGGTTGATACTGGTGAGCATATTCACTGCGTCGTTGTACATCGACTGCAGCTTTATATAGTATTCTTTTAGAGATGAATTTTCTGTGAGCATAAGCGTTAGTTTATCGTTGTTGTATCGAGATTCCAGCGTAAGGTATCTAAGATTGTTCTAAATTCGTCGAGTTGTTTTTGATTGTTCTCTTTAAGATCCTTGAAGTTTGCCATCAGCGTCTTTTGAACGTTGTCTAGGACAGTCTGTGATGATGTCTGTGCTGTTATATTGTCTATTCTTGTATTGACGTCCATCAACTGACTTGATAAGGTATCTACTTTATTAGACAGTGCAGCAATCTGCGACAGTACCTGTGCGAAGGTGGCGAACGAATTGGTGATTTCCGAATTTCGTACCTCCGAGGGCATTTGTTTAGAATAGGGGAACGGCTTGAACTGTGAGGCTATCGAAAGCGACCATGTCGGTGCGAAGCCCGATACCTTGTCCCTTTTAAGAACAATATCATTACCGAACCAGATGCCGTACGGCACATTGATAGTACCCGTCGCCGGTAGTTCTCCGTTATCTTTAGATAACTCTGTTAAAGATATATTATTAGTAACATAATTGGTATCGACTAAGTCGAACAGGGGTATAATACAGTTGAATACAAGTTCGTCTTTGACGGCACTGCCGTCTGTTACGGTGACAAAATTACTATATAACGTAGAATACATAGGCTTGTCGCTGTTGGTATAGTCAATTTCAGTTTCCAATCCAGCCCATTCTGTACCCGATAGTTCCTGTTCTGACCACCCGTATAGTGTCGTACCGTCTCCGTTGTATTCGATGCTACTTGCATCGTCGTCGGTTGTATCAGTAGGTTTGTCGTTACCGTTGTAGCCTAGTTCAGTACTAACAATACTATCTAAATTAACAATACAAATAGTGTCTGTGTACGTGCCGTTATAGTCTTGTTCTGTTATTTCGTTTATAGCACGTACTTCAAATCCACTTACAGTATCACTGATACAGTCCAACAGATAGTTCAATGGTATTAGTACATCGCTTGCTTTTGATCTACTTTGACCGTCGAAATGGTCACGTAAGAACGCTAATTTAGACTCGTAGTATGTTATTAAATGTTTTATTATAATAGGTTTATTTTCATCAATATCGTCAATATAACAACAAAGGAATCTGGACGGGTATAATTTAGTATATGTCGACAAGAAGTGACCGGTTAACGCTTCCGTGTAATTACTAAACGTCAAAAACTTACTGTCCGGTCCGTCTGTATAAAATAAATTAGTTCTTCTTTTCATGTGCTCTATATTATAGTGATACAATTAAAAATCTTTTACTGTTATTTTATGACATCTTCTTGTAACGTTATAAAACGTTCAAAAACTTGCTCTCTGTCGCACGATTTTAGTTGAGGCTTGATGTTGGTAAGGTCAACTAATTTGAGTGCGTCAGAGAGCCTAAAAAGTGCCAAAGAATCGATTCTATGTTTTGGTATACCAGTACACAAAACAGAAACCCACTAAAATCGAACAAAAACAGGCGTGTTCTTTAAGTAGAATGCGCCTGCTTTCGTTCAAATTATTATATAGAATAAATTAAAGTCTCTGTTCTGTCCTGCCATGCACCGCTTTTTATACTACGACGAATAGGTATATATTCTATTTTGTATCGTTCGTCGTTATATAGTGTCTCGAAGAATCTATCTGTATGGCTTGTATCGGAGTTGGACTGTACAGTACATCCACCGTTGCTTATAATGTAATCTGATAATTCTTTAATTTGTTTTTGACAAGAGTCGTCGAACGAATCGGCAGTATAGCTGTTGTATTCTGAATTGTTTTTGACTACATAATACGGTGGGTCGAAATACACAAACGTCTTTTCGTTTTTGTTGTACACGTCTTTTAGTAGACTATTAAAGTCTTTATTATACAATTCAGCTCTTTGTAGTAACGTAGAAGTCTCTTTTAGTACATCGACGTCGAATATAGTGGGATTCTTTTTGCGACCGTGAGATACATTGTACAGACCTTTCGAGTTCTCTCTATACAGTCCGTTAAATCCTGTCTTATTAAGGAACATAAAAAGTGCAGCGGACCGTACTGTGTCTTTAGGTTCTGTATTGTATTCGTCCCGACAGCGATAGTACATGTCTTGTCTCCTGCTGTCGCCGAATTCGTAGCTTACATATTCTATTCTAAGGTCAGTAAGTAGGTCTATTAACGTGTCCACGTTGTCTCTAATTTGTTTATATACGTTAATAAGGCCAGTATTGACGTCGTTTATCACGACACGCTTACAGTTCTTATAATGTTTTAATATATAAAGCGACAATGCAGCGCTGCCGGCGAAAGGTTCTATAAAAGTGAACTCCTCTGACTCTAAGATGTCTTTGTTTGTATGTGACAGTATAGTATCGATAATAGTATGTTTCGAGCCGACCCATTTCAACACCTTAGGAACATCTACTTTGTATTGTTTTACGTCATTCATTTTAATTTGAGTATACGTTGGTTGGCAGAGCCTCTAAACTTTAAGTTCAGGTCTTTCTGCGACTCTTCGAAACGACCGTCGACTAAGGTACCGATATAGTCTAAATACGGTCGACACAGGTCGTTCTGTTGTAGGTCTTCTAACAAATATCCTGTCCACACCCATACGTCGGTAGTGTACTTGTTTATTAACTTGAAAAGTTCTAATACTTCTTCGGAAGCCTGTACGTGACCGTTCCATGCGTGGTAGAACGGATCACCGCCTAAAATAGATACTTTTACAGGTGTCGACGTATAAGATTTTAGAAGAGACTCTATATAATGTAATTTGTCGACCAACAAGTCGCCTTTATTCGGATCCCAGGTATGCGGTGACCAACACCCTTTACAGGCATTAGAACAACCGCTCAACCATATCGACAGTCGAATACCGGGGCCGTTCTGGACGTCATATTTATGAATTGCTAATACTCGTGATTGCATCGTCTCCATGGTTTTCAATTATAATTGGTTGGTGTAGTTCGAATTGCTCTGCAAACTCTTTAACTTCTGTCTTAATAGACTGTAAAGCTGCTTCGTTGTCCCAGTTGTCGATAGCACGCACGATAAAGTTAGCGACCCAGACCATGTCCTCTTCATCCATGCCGCGAGTAGTCAACGCAGCTGTACCGATTCTAATACCTGATGTTTGGAACGGACTTCTCTTGTCGTACGGTATCATGTTCTTATTAACGGTGATACCCGCTTTTTCTAATGCGATTTCTACCTGCTTTCCTGTTAACTCTGGATGAGCGTAGGTCAAGTCGACCAAGAAAGAATGGTTGTCTGTACCTCCTGACACAATTCGTTCACGCCAGTGTTGTAGACTTACAGCCAGTGCTTGTGCATTCTTGATTACTTGCTTGGCATATAATCGAAATTCTGGTTCACAAGCCTCTTCGAAGCATACACATTTTGCTGCGATGACATTCTCTAAGGGACCGCCCTGAATACCAGGAAAGACCATACTGTCGATGACTTCCGACATCATTTTAACACTGCCGTCTTTCTTTCGGAGACCTTTGGGATTTTCAAAGTCTTTTCCCATCAAGATAATACCACCACGAGGACCGCGCAAAGTCTTGTGTGTCGTTGATGTTACAATATGAGCGTACTTTACAGGATTCGATAGACATTTACCAGCGATAAGTCCTGCAGTATGTGCCATATCGACAACCAACACAGCGCCGACGCTATCTGCAATCTGTCGAAGACGTTCCCAGTCCCATTCTCTGGAATATGCCGATGCACCTGCCATAATCATCTTCGGACGGTGTGTGGCGGCTAATTCTTCTAGTTCATTGTAGTCTACTCTCTCTGTATTAGGGTCTACATGGTACGGGATAGGTTCATAAAGCATACCAGACAGATTAACAGTGGAGCCGTGAGTAAGGTGACCGCCGTGCGACAAGTCTAGACCTAAGAATTTATCACCCGGTTCTAGTACGGCATTGAATACAGACTGGTTCGCTTGAGACCCAGAGTGCGGTTGAACATTGGCGTAAACAGCATCGAACAATTTACAAACGGTATCGATAGCTCGTTGCTCTATTTTGTCGATCACTTCACAACCTCCGTAGTATCGTCGTCCGGGATAACCTTCGGCGTACTTGTTGGTCAGTACAGAACCCAAGGCATACAGCACCCCGTTCGATACATAGTTTTCCGAGGCAATCAGTTCTAGACCGAACAACTGCCGTTGTGTTTCGTCTAATATAAGATCAAATACATTTTTTTCAAGCATTATTTTGTTTTTATTTAGTTTTGTATTAAGAAAATCAATAAATGCGTAGCGTTATAATTGCTACACATTTATCTATTTAGTCATTTGAATCGTCTGACGGTATAGAGAACCCTTTAATTTCTTTTCTACTAGACTGTTGCCCCCTATCGTCGGATCCGTACAACTGTCGACACAGGTACTTAATAATTAGACCTATCAACATACAACCACACCAAATACTTAAGAAAATGCCGTACAAAAACGGAAATATCGATAGGAACACAATATGGTTGTCTGTCGTCTCGTTGTAGTAGGAAAATTCCGATGAGGCTTTGATGTTCTTATATATAACACGTAGTTTCAGAAAAGAGAGAAAACACAGTATATTAAATACGACACCGGCGATGTGTAGTAAGAAATATATAATTGTGGTCTGTGTCATTTTAGGTACGATTCAATTTCTTTCAAGTTCTCATTTAAATCATGTTTTACCGACTTGAAATTATAATAAAACTTTCGCTTTTCAACGTATGTAATCAACTTATCAAACGACTCGATGATACATGTTAGCAACTCTATACTACATGACGGAACAATTACTTCTACTGTAAGCCCGTCATTTAGCGCTTGTTGTCTATTGTCGGTAATAAGAAAGTTAACTACATAGTCATTCTCACTGTAATAAAACACCGGTGTAACATAAATAAAACTATTATTGAATTTAACATTACAATCATCAGGATGCTTTATCGCACAATATGATAAACCGTCAATTTGTTCAAATTTATAAATACCGCAATTTGAATAGATAATAGACGGGTCTAAATTAGAATCCGGGTTGGCTAGTTTGAATTGGTTTAATAACTGCCATGCAGTAAGACCGTCAATAAGTGCTTCTTTGTTCGAAGAAAAGAACTTGATGAAATAATTCATCTGTTTAGACAGTGTATTTAACAGCGTCGATCTTCTATTTTCGTTTGTATTACCGTACTGTTTAATAAGCTTTTCAACCTTATCAGTTACTTCGTAGTCCATTTCGTTCGCAATGTTCATTTTAGTTGCTCTTTAATTCCGTTTAATATGTTATTCAGTTCATCGGACACCGATTTGAATTGGCTATCTTGTTTGATGCCGTTGAATTTTCCAATCATCTTTTCAAGGCATTCGTCGATAGTACACAATTCTTCATTGTTGTACTCCATTTTATCAATGTCGCGGTAGTTTGTTATCCTGTGGCTACCTTCTCTATAAACTACAAGACGCGTAATAGTTGTTTCATGTGTTATAATAATACAAGGCACCACCTTAATTTTTTCACCTGTCGACGGTACAGTTGCATAAACCGAAGGGTAATTTATACTAAAGCTATTCTTTTCGCTATCGAATTCATACAATCCGAATTTAGGATTCAAATTATATTTAAGTTCTTTACCTGTTTCAATGCGGTATTTATTTGCAAAGTCATATAGAATATCAAACGCATTCAATCCATCTACGATAGATTCTTTGTTATCGAAGAAGAAATCACGGAAGAAATTAAACTTCTCTTTAATACGCTCCACAATAGCGATTTTATTTTGTTCTACATTACTGTCATATTCCTTAAACAACGATGTCAATTCGGCTGTGATGCTCATGTCTGTAACTTTTACTGGTTTGTTATATATTATATAGCACAATCAGAGTACAAAATCAATGCCGGCGGATTTTCAAATATAGAGATATATAAAGAACACCGTCATGCCTATCACCGACAAAAATACAGTCAACAACGTAGCCGACGTTCAGTGGCCGGGTTATGTCTTTATATATAAGAACGAAAACAATCGCGTTGTAATATATTTCTATAAGGGACTGGAATACAACGAGTTAGACTTATCTGAAATAAATGTGCCGTATGAAATAGAACATATAAGCGACGGTGCTGTTAAACTATTGTTTTTAACCGATATTTCTTATATAAAATGTAAGTTAGTAAAAACAGACGGTTCATACGAGTATATCCGATATAAATCAAACTAAAACGAATCAAAATATGGACATCACAGAATATCAAGAAACAATAAAGAACTTTGCAACATACAATCACGATTTAGGGGCGTTTCTGGTACCGTATAACATCGGTGCGTCGGTGGGTACATTACAGACCAAAATAGCTAATATAATGAACGCGGATAGTACGGCGATAACAGAACGCGACAAAATCAGTTTAGCTATCAGCATAGGTGATATATTACAACAGCTGTCTTATATGACGTCCGAACTAGGACTGTCGTTAGAAGAAGTAATCGCTCTTAATATAAAGAAAAACGCATCCCAGCAACCGAAACGTGAATTCTAATCCCATGAATAAAAGAAGATACAAAGAGTACAAAGTTGTTATAAATACGAATCCAAACAATCCTGTATTAAATTACGAATACGACCCGAACAAAAACATTCATATAACCAATGTAGGTTCTGGTATGTTTTATAACACCTATTATAAAAAACAACAAGAAAATGGTACAGCATATCCAATATCATTAAACGACGTCTTTAATAAGCACAAAACCGAACTAGAAAACGACAACTTAAATACATATAGGCTGTACAACAGCGTTGACGAGAATGCTATATTAAATGTAATAAAGAACGGTAACGGCCATATTTATCTTAAAAGAATGCCTGGCGGTCGCTACTACGACGACACTGTTATCGATCGTATAGAACTATTGCTGACAAATACCGAAAATGATGTCAAAAATAAGTGATTTATTTGTCGTTTCGATCTATTATAAATGTATAGATTTAAAAACTAATTAAGCACAATATACAATGGGAAAGATTCATATCACAGACTGGTCGCGCGATATTTGCGGAGAATGGCAAGAGAAAGAAAAGCAGCGCCACGAACGCGAAGACGAACAGTACCATTTCGCCGCAAAGCATTACGAGGAAGAGAACCCTAATCATATTTCTGACGAGGAGTTTTTGAATATGATTCCTTATAAGATAGTACATCTCACTAACAACAAGTTGTACTATGCTGTTTCATTTGCCGCTATCCTTCAAAATATGCAAGGACAGGTGAATCCGTTCGATACCTTCTTTTTGCTTATCGACAATACATGGGATGCCCGCAAACGATTCGGTTTCTTCCCGTTCTTTAAGCGGCTTGCAAAGGCAAAGGACTTCGATGAAGTTGGGGCAGTTCTTAGAAATAAACTCGACTATATTAAGGACTACGAATTCGGGTTTTATGTAGCTCCGATGGAACGTCACCTAGAAGTTATCTATATGGATAAAGATTCGTTTAAGATGCCGAACCTCACCGGTGATACCCCTCAGTACGAAGACGGTGTCGATTATAAGAAGATTTTACCTAAAATGGTTACACCTTCGCGCGGTGATAATTTTACGGACAAGACGATTGAAGAACAGATTAAGTTAGGCGTCGTACCTGAACTCTCCACCGATTTCGTAGGTCGTACTATCCCCGCTATTTCTGAAGAAGCAGAACGATTGATTGCAGAACGTAACGCTCGTCGTGCTACTAAGGTACGTCGTACTGTTGATACTGTTGATACTGTTGATACTGTTGATACTGTAGATGATACAGTAGATGATACTATTAAAAGTACTGATGCCCAGTCTGTTAGCACCACCTCTAATGTAGCTGGTGATACGTCAACGACGACAAACACGTCAACTAATACAACGACTGATACTATTAAAGACACTAATACAGCTAACAATATAGAACCGTCGGTAGTAGACAGTTCAGTAACTGATAAAGTTGATACTACAGACCGTACAAGTACTAATGTAGACACTGGTACAGGACGTACAAGTTCAGTACCAGATACCGATGTAGGGCATGCCGATAACACAGTTGTCGACACTGGTACAGACATTACAAGTACCTCACAAGACCATACAAGTACCAAACAAGACATTACAAGTCCAGAACAAGTGCCGAAATTAGTATTGCCGGGTATTAAAATGGAAAGTTTGTATATAGACGATCAATTTACATTGAATCCGAAATATAAATTACTAAATATCACGTTAAGTAATGCTATATTAGAAGCACGTAAAAACGGATTGGTATTTTCTGAGCAAGATCTGTTGAACCTTAATAAGACGTTTAGTAAAACAATACTAACGGGCATCTTGGACGACCCAGAAGAAGGGCCTCCCAAGACACCGAAGACAGACTTTTATCGGTCTATATTATCTTATTATAAGAACAACAAAACAGACTGCACCGTACAAGGTCTACAACAACTGGAGACTTTTAAGAATGCCAAGTCGCCTCCGATAGACACGTCAAAGTTCGACAGTAGTATGCCGAAACGTGCTGGTTGTGTTAAACTGGTACAACCTACACAGATGGCTAGTCCGACAATCCAAGGCTCATGTACAGAACAGTACAGGAAAGACATGGATGAGGCTTTCAAGAAAATGCTGGGCGATTGTGAGTTCTACTGTGCTTTTCTAAATCCGCAGCTAAATAGTATGCTACAGCAACTTTTAGAGGACTATATAAAGGCTGTCTCGCAAAATCCGTCACTGTCAGATCCTAATTCTGTAGACAGTATGAGACAACGATGCGCGTCTAATTATATGAATAATGTAAATAGATGTCCTGATATTTGCAGGTCACAGTTTATGGCAGATGATGCACAATCTCAAATGCAGTTCAATGCAATCAGTACAGTGAATGCAATGTTGATACTATTAAAACGAGTCGAAAACGGTGAAAGTCCGATGGATATGTGTAATTCATTTATGATTACCGGCACGCAATTCGCAGACTTTTTGTTGCAGCACTAAGTGCATTATGAATAAATATACTAATAAAATGCAATCATTACAGGATTTGGTAGATACTAGGCAGTCTATTACAAGACCGGAAATAGTCGGTGACAGATACTGTTTGTTGTACGACGACTACAAAGATGTCACGACAGAGCTAAATACCTATCATCGAGTGTACAGAATATGTGCTATTATCGATATGCCGGAAATCGATATTTATAAAGGTGACGTAGGCGGTTATATCGAAGAAGAGTATAATTTAGACAATGACGAACTTTCGGGTAACATGCCGTGGATATACGACGATGCGATGGTCTACAACGGTGCACGTGTTACAGATTATGCTACGCTGCACGACAGTATACGTGTAGTAGGCAATGTGCTAGTGTCCGGTTCTAGTGTGCTGGAAGGAGATTCTGTGCTACAAAATTTCAGTCCCGAAAGAGCAGAGTTCTGCGATGTCTTTATGTAGATAAAATATATAAGAATAAGAGATGTCCGATAGACTACAAAACAAAGAAAATACGGACTTAAAACGCATTAAGAAATGGGTAAAGCCATGGAATAAGACAAAGTTCGACGACTTATACGATAGAGACGATAGATTCTTTGCTGTTATCACTAAGGGCATACTGTCTTATCTAAACGAGCATATCGTACTGTACGACAAGCCGATCAATCATTTTATCTTCAATACAGGTTCGTCTTATCTTTATATAGAAAAGAACGGTTACAAGTACAGTATGAACGAGGTGACCGGAGAAGACAACCTGTATATGAAGATGCCCCGCGGTATGGTAGAACTGTCGAGTATCTCTATTGATACAGCTGAGCTCAGTAATCCTTATGTACGGGGACAGTACGAACGACTTAACGGCGATGTGATACAAGGCTTCAATGCGACGATGCGACGTTTACCGATAGAAATCAGTATGGAAATAAAGTACGTGCTTAGTAATTACAACGAGTCGATTGTATTGTTACAAGAGTTGTACGACAAGTTGATATTCCAACGATACTTTTATATAACGTATTTAGGAGAAACGATTCAGTGTTCTATCGAGTTCGGTACCGACGCGAAACCTGAGTTTAACAAAGTTGATCTAACGTCGACGGATGTCAACCAACGTAATTTAACTATCGGTATAAAGGTTGCGACAAATTATCCTATTATAGACGAACGAACAGAGCTACTTAATGATATGATAATTGATAACGGTGTCGGGCAGCAGATGACTATCAATCATAACAATGCCGATACGGGGCAGCATATAACAGACAAGTTGCCGTTAAGAAATATAGATAGAACTTGAATGATAACTAATATAGATAAATTTAGTAATCTTAGATTCATTACGTCGTCGTTAAATCCACGGGATCTCGTCGGAAAGGTATTAAAAGATGCACAAAATAGTATTATAATAAATACCTACAGTGGTCATATCGGTATCTTTGTTTGCGACGGTGAAGGTAATATACAACGCGCCACTGCAGAATTCTCTAATGACTTTAATATCGACGGTAATGTCGCGTCTATATCCGGTGCGGTAAATGAATTAAAACAACAAATCAAGGACCTTAGAGATGCTTTCAATAGCCTAAGCAACAATGGAGGTAGTGTTCATGTACCGTTGGTTACAAATCCGCCCCTACCCCAACCGATTAGTGTCGCTTTATCTCCATCGAATGTAACTATATCGGATAATAATGTTGTTGAAGTTATAATTACCACGACGTACGATAAAAACTTTCGTTTTCCTAGTGATATAATTGAACCTTCTATAAGTACAGGAGCTACGGGGATTATGCACGACGTCAGTCCGTATAGTAAACAAAACAATGTATGTCAGCATAAACTAAGAATTTCTAAGAACAGCAATGCCGAACGCAATAATACTATAATTGTTAGTGTAGGTAATGTACAAGCCACGTTGGGATTAACTGTAACGAAACCAAATGATGTTTATGCTAAAATAACTAGAATAAGAACAAGTGTCGATAACATTGTATTTAATAACGATAATACAACGGCGACGATAACGGTACAAAAAGATTTGTCGGAAGGTATTAGAGATGATGTCAATCGCTTAAAGACACAAATTATCCAATCGGAAGGTATAACTGTAGATAGAGTTGAATATACAGCAACTGCCGATACATACTATATATCCCCGTCAGGAGGTAACGGTTCAATAAAATTCGGTGTCAAAGATGAAAACTTTAATAGCGGCGTAAATAATATAACTGTTGTGGTTGTCGACAAGAGAACAGTAGTTTCTCCGTCGCCCAGCGTAACACCAACGGTACCGTCTGTACAGAAAGCCTACAGACGTATAACGTCACTGGTAGTAAACAACGGTGAACCTATAACTATCAACGGCGGTACAACTAAGGAATTTGGATATACTGTAACATACAACGGTAGACCGGAAGAAACTATTACAGATGCTAATACAGACAACATAGATATTGCATCAAACAGTGTTGTCACAGTTGAAGTAGACAAAAAACGTAATAAGATTAGGTTCACTGCAAATCGTACTTTTGATGATAAATCTGCCACCTTCAATGTGATGTCTAATAACACCAAAGTAGGTGAAATAAAGGTTAATGTTGCTAGAAATGTAGTACAACGTATATCTAATGTGACAGTAAATGGTGGAAACCCTGTAACTATCACAGCTGGTACACCAGCTACTGTTGACTATACTGTAACCTATAACGGTGACGTACCAGACTCTAATACAGACAACATTGTAGTTGCAAGTAAAGAAGGTATAACAGCCACTGTAGACAGTACAAACAAGAAGATTAAGTTTACTACACCTGATAATTTAGCTGACAAATCGGACGTCAACTTCATTGTAACGTCTAACGGTAAACCAGTAGGTGAAATAACTGTCGGTGTAACAGCATTGCCTCTTAGACGTATAACTGAGGTGACGGTAAATAATGGCAACCCTGTAACTATCACAGCAATTAAAGGTGCTACTGTTAATTATACCATAGACAAATATAAAGGTGAACGGCTAGATGGCAAAGAAGACAACATTACAGTTGTGACTAATAGTGACATTACAGCCGTCGTTGACAGTACAAATAACACAATTACGTTCACAACACAGAACAAGTTAGGTGCTGAAGCAGTTAAATTCAATGTGATGTCTAACGATGAAAAAGTAGGTGAAATAACTGTCGGTGTAACAGCATTGCCTCTTAGACGTATAACTGAG